>Ga0315914_1009197_pt1 | contig 12823 bp, 3 predicted proteins | sample MpolenodulesMG_FD_203920 | JGI IMG/M metagenome (GOLD analysis project Ga0315914, IMG submission 203920) | Medicago polymorpha root nodule microbial communities from Los Angeles, California, United States - elongated nodules | ecosystem: Host-associated > Plants > Roots > Nodule | place: USA...
CAAGGGTAGATGTAGCTACATATGTCTATGATAGCTTTGCAAAGGATGAAGAAAAGATGAAGATTCAATGCCTAGATCCATGATGTCTCAACAAATCTTGGGTTGAATCTACTCCTAACTACCTTGTTTTGTGTTTCTCTCTCTAGAAAATACCCTATTCTCTCTCTAAAAACCAGAAAATGTATTACAAAAATGATATGTTGATAAGAAAGAGAAGAAAAACTCTTTTAAGTTGGGCAGAATTCGTGTTTGCACGCTTAAGCATGCCTCCTGAAAATCTTCCGTTGGCCAATTGGGAACAGCCACGTGTGCCTTATCCACTTGCATCCTGATGAAGTTCGCTTGAGCGTGCGGGAAGCGTGCAATCAGCATACAGATCTGAGCTTTCGACATTGTGTACGCTTACGCGTACAATAGGTCGCTTAAGCGTACCAGTTGAATCTTTGATAAGCGTACCCACAGCGTGCTGATAGCGTACAGGAATTTTGGCTACTGGAACTCGCACGCTTAAGCGTACGAGAGGACGCTTAAGCGTGCTCTCTAAATCTGGGAAGCGTGCTGACAGCGTACCAATGGCGTACATGAAGCTGCTCTCGACATTGTGTACGCTTAAGCGTGCTGAGGACGCTTAAGCGTACTGACTTAAGTTCACCAGCTTCTTTCTTGTCCCTTGCTTGTCATTTCCTGCATAAAAGGGAGGGAATCAGGCTTGTAAAGCATAAATGGTAAAAGAACACAATTTGGTAGCTTTTCCTTAGATAACTTGCAGAACAAGTCACTAAAATGCCAAGATTAACACATAAAATATGTTACTTTTGAGCACTTATCAGTACTAATTTTGGAGATTGATTAACAGGGAGTTCCCTCTTCCATATGCTTATGAATCGTTTAAATTCGTGAGTGCAGCGCTTAATTTGACATATAAGAAGGATTATAATCATGGTGTTGTTTCATTTGATTTGGTGAGTGAGTCATATAAAAGACTTTTGCAGCCTAACTATGGAGCGAAAGATGTGTATAAAGTGATCTTGGATGTCTCGAGGGATTGTTTGTGTATCTTTGAATGTAGACTAACGTTTATTGATGTTTGGTTGATGAAGAAGTACAAAAATGAAGAGTCTTGGACTAATCTATTTTGTGTTCCGGAAGAAGATCTTTTTGTGTTGCATATACCACCGGTCCACTATGGATTTTCGAGGATGACCAAGTGCTAATGGAATATACATTTTGAGGATTTTTGGTCGTTTATGATTTCAAAAATGGTACCTATAAGTTTCCAAGGAGTCAAAACATCAATGGTGGGGTTACCCTTGGAGTTTATGTTGAGAGTTTGATATCACCTTGTTTCTAATGTGAGGACGTCAATGTTGTGTTGTGTGGCTTGAACTTTAGACTCAATTGAAACTTATATGTTAATTTCCGTTTATGTTATTTATTGTTATAATTAGTAATAACTTTATTTATCATTTTTAATTAATGGTCGATTGAATCTGTAGCTGGAGAAATTGCTATTTTAACAATTAGATTCTCTATTCATGCATTATTGTTTATACATTTAACAATTAGGGTTGATTTGGATGGTTTGTGTGTTTTAATTTTAGTACGAGCAAGTTATGCATTTTACAGTTTTAATTGTTATCTTCCCTATAATTTCTCATTCAAAGTAAACCGAAGAAAAATGTGTGTGCATGATATCAAACTCCTTGTTCCCTTTAGTGTGTCCTCTGAAAAGATGGAGTGCCAAAATGGTTTTGATACACCTTTTATCAGTTCGCCATTGAGTCGTCACTGTCTCCAAGAACACACATCAAATTTTCTCATTCGAATTTTCTACTGTAATGACTTTGCTCCCAATTCTTGAATCATTGGAATCTGTGTAAATTAGAATTTGAGCATAGTTTTTGTCACCGACAAAGGCTATAGAAATCAACTCCGAATTAAAAATCGTTAGATTGATCAAAATCAGATGGTTGATATTTTGCTCGGTCAAGTTAGAGTTTTGATTATGAGTTTATAAATTTAAACATTGATCATGATTGTTAATTAATTTTGATTTTTCAAGATATGAATAGTAGTAGTGGATTAAACAGATGGATTCATTGTTTTGGCACCAATTGTGGCCGAGTGTTACATACCAAAATTTATTTGTATTTTTTTTTTTTTATGTTATTGATTTTTTATGTTTATTTAGGATTCTATTTTGATTTGTTCTCCATCAAAAAAGTTTCCCATAAACAGTGAATAGTTCCCAAAACTTAAAGAAAGAGAGAGAAATATGAATATCTTAATTGACAAATTGGTAATTCTTTATAATTATCTCGTGAAAATTTGATTTTATGCATATATTTTGAATCTAATTCATGATTTATATTTTTATTTTTTTTGAATTTAGAAGTGCTTAGACCATCACAATGGTGGACATTTCACTTATTTAACATGATATATATAGTAAAGAATACATGTAATCTTTGGAGGAAATTATAAAAAGATAAAATTTTGAAAATAGTTCGCGAGAAAATAGTGAAGAGAATAAAATTCTAAAAACAATAATTCATTTAAGTTTGTGATTTTTATTAATAAAAATATAAATGCTTGTTGCTTTCAAGTTATAACAAATCAAACTAACCATGATTATCTATTTCAATGACACCAACAAAATAACAAAAAATATAATCTAAATTCTTTTTTTAATGACACCAACAACCATCTTTATTATAGAAAAAGTTGTTTAAAGGTATAATTAGGATAAAATTTTTTTTTTCAACAAACAAGTTTTATATATTCAAAACAGAGAAACAAAAGAACAAAAGGAATGAGGGGGGACATAAAACCAAAACCCTCAACAAAGCTTAGCAAAACTTAAAATTAGGAAAACCTGTCTTATCCCTTCCAAATTCAACATTAACCAGAGGAGGTACATTGTTGAACCAAGAATAAGAAGGTAGTGTTAAACCTAAGTTTGCAAGTTGATCTGCACAATGATTACCTTCTCTATAAATGTGAGAAACATTGAAATTAAACATAGATAAAATGAAAAGACAATTGTCCCACCTATTTCTTAGAGACCAAGACACTATTTTAGAATATTTGAACGCCAAGAAAACTAGCATGGAATCCGTTTCCAACCATAGGTGCTATAAGTTCAGGATGAAGAGCAGTAGAGACTCCCAAATTAACGGAGAAAGCCCCTAGAAAATCAGCATTTCTAAAAATTCCTCCACAAGCTGCCAAACCCGGATTAGCCTGTGCTGCCCCGTCAGTGTTACACTTAACCCAGTTAAAAATTGGGGGAGACCAAATGACTTCTTTGATGTTATAAGATTGCCTGTGCTGCCCCGTCAGTGTTACACTTAACCCAGTTAAAAATTGGGGGAGACCAAATGACTTCTTTGATGTTATAAGATTTTGGAGGATTAATCTTTACATCAAAATTTTGGAGAATAACAAATTCAGTAATAGAAGAACTAGCTGCTAGCGTAGAGCTGTTACCTGAAAGGGATGTTCCTGTAATAATAAGATTGATAGCTAAGGCAACCTTGATCCTCTTATCATTAAACCTACTTTGGTTTCTGCAGTGCTAGATTATGTTGAAGCAATAAATGATGGCAACCAGAATGACAAGTTTACAATGAGGGGACCAATTTCTATCAGAGATTCTGATGATGTCCAAGAAGGATGTTAAGTTGCAATTTAGGTTGAGCAAGGAACCGAGCCAGTGCCATATATCAGTTGCGAAAGGGCAATCAATGAACAAGTGCATAGAAGTTTCCTGCGCAGCACCACAAAGATTACATATGGAAGGTAGCAGACATCCTCTTTTAGAGAGATTGTCATCAGTGGGTAATTTGTCATGGAATACTCTCCACACTAAGAAAGATTTGGACGGGGAAATAGCAGCATGCCATATCATTTTGCTCCAGCTAAGAGATTGAGGATGATTAGAAGCATGGAAAGTGTAAGCATCTTTGAAAGAAAAAGTAAGTATAAATATATTAATTTAATTTGTTACACTTTTTAAATGATAAATGAAAAAAAATCATATATATATATATATATATATATATATTCATATCGTGTTTTTTTTTAATATTTAAATTTATTTTTATCTATTTGTTACATGTGTTATTTAATTTGTATTGAGAATTGAGGACATTTTTAGAAAGAGAAAAAGTCAGTACAAAAGAGTTGAAAGAAGTTATTTTCCTTATATATAGTATAGATTTTTTTACACAATTATCCATAAAATATTATTAGAATTTTATTTATGTCAAGTGAATATTTTTTGATCTAAAACTATTGGATTGTAAGAATAGAAATAAAGATTTTTTTTGTACAAAGGAATAAAAATAAATATATTGTCGATGGGCATAATCTTGTGTGGAAATATGATGAAGAGATGAAATTATAAATACATCACTGTTATTTAGTGCGAGATAATTTGTTTGTAAAATTAACGAATGTTGAGGTGTTATATGTTGGATGCATATAAGTTCCGTACGGAATAAAAGGGTAGTGGTATAAAACATGATCAAAATAAGCGCCACGTCAATCTTATAATTTGTTTTGGCCTAAAAAGCATTTCTCTTATACATATCCGTTAAAAAAAAATGTAATCATTTTCTTAGAGGAAAACATATTTCTTTTTTTGAGAGGCGAGAGGAAAAAAATCAAATCATAAATATAAAATGTGGTATTTATATTAAAAATGTAATATTTGTAATAATAAGGAATATCACAAGTTTTTATCTATGAAAAAAAGAAGGAATATATCAAGTTTTAAAGCTTTTACATGTCAAACAAATTGCAAGAACTTTTTTTGGAATAAATTACAAGAAAGTATGCAACATTTAATTAAGTTTGATAAAAACATATTCATCTATTACTATTAATAATTATTAAAACATATTTATTTATTACTATTAATAATTATTAAATTATATCCATGTGAGCTTAACTCGGTTGATAGAAATATTGAATTAGATATCTCTAAATAATAGGGCTTAGGGTTTGATCCAATAATTTTCTCATTTACTCGCATTATTCAGAGGTATGTGATTTTTTTTATTCGTGTTTTTGTAAAAATGTCTCTTTTAGTTTATGCATTTGTACAAAAAGAAGAAAGAAACAAAGAAAAAAGAAAGAGAAGAAAATACAAGTAGATAAAAATAAAAGAGAGATAACTTTGTTGATGTATCTCATCTAAATTAAAAGTGTTCAATGATATAATTTGTAATTTATTCATAAAATACAATATCCTTACAAAATTTTATCTGATTTTTTACATAATTTTTATGTTATTTGATAGATAATAGATACATAATACATAACCATAATAGGAGTTAAAATTTACAATTACTTTGTATTTATAAAATAGGTAATAGATACATGCATGACTTCAAAAGTCATGTTAATAAATGAAGAATCAAGGAAATTTGATTGTTTTTGCAAAATATATTAATGGTGGTTGTGATTGAAATGCATGTCTCAAGAAGTCGTATTTAATACATGAAGAATGAAGTAGACATGTATTATTTGCAAGATATATTGTATGTTTCTGCATGCAATTGAGGGTGTTGTTTGTAATTGAAATGTATGACTTCAAGAGTCTTGTTGAAGTCATGTGAACGAGAGTAGATCAATTGTCTATGATTTATTTATGTAATATTTGTAATGGATTTATTTAAAATTAATGATATATTAATTGTGTTATTATCTTTAATTAATAAATCATTCATTAACTAAGGTTTTGTACGTTTCTAAAATGTCCTCTTTGTTAATTGATTTAAGTAAGTTGTAAATCATTTCATAACAATATTAAATATTATAATTATTAGTTATTTTAGCAAGATTTAAGTTGTTTTCTTTCAAGGTCGAATTTAGTTGTTTAGTTTTTAGAAAAATAGTTGGTAGTGTTATATGGTGTTTTTTTGTCAATATATAATGTTGTTTCTTGTGATGTTTATTAGATTTATTAATACTGTATTTTTTAAATTTGAAATTGAAATTTTTCATCTTTACTTTGACAACCCAAGTCATTTGTTCAAGCACTACCACGGATAGTTTAAGTTCACTTGACCAATCTATACAATTTCCATAATATGATTAAGAAGGCATCATTGTTTTAGTTTGCTCACCCCTCCAAAAATCTTAGGACCAACCCTACTCTCATAGAGGCTATAAAGTTTATGGTGATGATGTCATTAATATGGTTGTCGAGACACCCATCAGTTAAGAGTGGTGCTGCTCTTTGCTACTCTGTGTGTGTGTGTGTGTGTGTGTTTCATGATTAGTTTCAAATATTTTTTAGCTTTATGTTAGAATGTGATGGCTTTTCTGGTCGCAAAATTTATAATCATATTCATGAGATTTTTGGAAGATTCAAATCCAATCTTCTATTTACTAGTGAAACTCATACTCATTTTGCGTCAACAAGATATTCAGGAAGAATGAAGGTTACCGTCATGTTCATGTTATTGAGGCATATCATAATTTAGAAATGTTCGTTCTGTCCCTTTGACTTTTTTCTTTGTGGAGGGGTATCCTCTTAATGTATTTCAATAAATGTTACTAGGGGCAACACGAGTTGGTGTTAGAACCACATTTGTTCAGAGAAGAATATCTCTATATTATGTTTTGATGATAACACTACTATTAATGAATGAATAATTTGTCTATTAATTGTGTCTATGAGCATGCAAATTAGTAAAAACAATTAAAAAAATATAGTCAATCTTCTCGTTTTAAATGCAATGGTTGAACATCAAAAAGAAGAAGATGTACAACTATGCTTAAGGAAATGACAGTGGTTGTAAAAAAACAAGACAAGTTGATTAAACTCATAGTAAGCAATCAAATATTTTAGTCAACACATTGTCAAAAAAATGCATAATTTGGGCCAAGTAGTCCAAGCTATTGTCTGAACATGATGATCATATGCAATGTCAGTTGCATTCGCGCCAAGTTCAAACATCTGACCTAACAATCAGTTGGATGATTGAGACATTCAAATATCAAGACAATAATCTAGACCAAGTACTGAAGATCACGTGCTTGCTCTGATTTGGTTCATAAGCCAATAAGATCTTAACATATAAAGAAGTTATTCTCTCTAAGCTATTTAATTAGAGTAGTCACTTCAAAGACAAAGAAATATAACATATACTTATACTTTATCGTACATATTCTTACAATAACTATATCTCTTGTTGTATTCTCCAATGGTAGGATTTTTCGAACATGTATATTGAGAAGCTACCCACGTTGAGAGAAGTTGTTATTGTGCCTGCTGCAATCATTGTTGGTGTTCCAAACACCATATCCTTCCATGTGAAGATCAACAACCAACGTGAGTGTTATGTAGATAATTGACAAGTATATCAACAAGTCAAAAGCACTCTTGAATTGATATATGATTCTTATGTAATATCGTCTCTTAGAGAGTTACAATCCTAGAATGACTTTGTGCCAATCAGAAGAGACTCTAAACACTTAGGTTAGTCCGCAAAGACATTAAACACTTGACCTCACTAGATGTTGGAAGACAGAGTAGACTTAGCTAAGTTAGAATCATTGTCGGTAACTCATAATGGTTATGCAATCGGTTAAGTGATATGATCATCATGATTGGACAACTGAGTAAGTGATGTGATTATCATGGTTGGTAATAAGGTAAGTGACAAGGATAATGAACTTAGATAATATCGATGCTTTATGAAATCTTGGGGTGGATATCTTAAGTATTGTAATCAAGTGATTATAGTGAAAGAAGCCTATCTCTCTCGTTAAAATGGCAAAATAATAAATACAATGAGTAAACAATTAAAAAATATCATTTTGATCCATCGTTTCTAATGATCATGATCAGGGATCGAACGATTACATGTTGAAGCTCAAAACCTTTGTAATTGAACCCAAAGAGTAATCATTTGCATTCCATGATTGACAACACCTCTACCAAGTCTACATGGACATAATTCCTTCAGTCACATTGATAGCTTAGGGTTCAGAATGAGTATGGTTTTTGAAAAGTGAATTGAGTAACTTTGATTTAACACAATGATTCTATTTATACAACTACTTGTATTCACTAAAAGCTAAGAAACTACTTATGCACTCTGCAAGCTATGAAACCTCTTGCGTGCTCTATAAGCTAAACAATTTCGTTTAAGCACATCATATCTTATGATGTACTATTTCTCACTTAGATACGTTGTACTTTATGGCATACTACGTTTCTCTAATTTGCTCTAGTGAATCGTAAGATCGCACCACCGAATAATAAATAAGTTTCACTTATTTATTTAATATCTCATAAATCCGTTCTTATGTGTATGACCATGTCTGTTCTTGTAACATTGAGAATAATATTAAATCACACATTTAATATTATAAATAATGAGTTGTATCTAGCAATACATCACTTCAACCAAAGTGACGAGAATGTCATGTGATATGATGAAACATCCCTGATAATGATCATGTATATAATTACCTTTTACCATCATGTCAATATTGGACACAAGGTATAGACCGTGTCACCCATGTCTAGTTTAATAATGGGATCAAATCTCCATCTATGCAGAAGGGGCAACATTCCATCTAGGTCACCCATGTCCCTCAACATGATTCATGGAGTACTCATCAACCAACTTTATAGTTATCTTATTACTGATAACGTTTGAACGACAACAAAGCACTTGACTCCTACATATAGGGTCCACAATGGTCTCATGTCGAAGGATGGTATACACCATTATCACTATAAGAATATCTTATGACACTTACATACCACATTATGTAGTATTCTCATGACATGTCAATCCAATATAAATATCACACCTAATATTTATACATATGTGAAGACTTGATAGCTCTTTATCCAAAACCCATGAGATGTGATCACTCATCTACCTGCATAATAACTTTTATGCTTTAATGCTATTATTCTTCACAATAAAGCTTGACTACATATACTTTAAGAATAATGCCTTATGTTTAATGAAGTCTCAAAATTAAGTCGTATTTAATGTTCCATTAAATAGATTAGATATTCTAAGGATTTTATTAATTTGAAAAAACAAACATAAAAAAGAAATGTCTTATTATTAATAGATCATTCGATACAAATTTCAAGTTCTAATAAAATTATTGACCTCTAGAGCTTACACCAATAGTCTTATCATTCTTCATTGATATCTTAAATACTATTTGGAACCATGTTTGTGGTCACATAGAAATGCTTAGGTAGCAAAACAAAAATGAAAGAGACTATTTAACTGTATTTTCTTTAATACAGTGAAATATTAATTTTAGATTTTGGATGTTAAAATACTATCTTATGGAGGATAAGTGAGTATTATAACATATGATCCATTATATATCTAGACACCCAATATAACATCAGTGATCTATATGATTGTGTCTTGTTGTTGTTTAGAGTCTAAAAACTTCTATTGTGTCCTAGCATCTTCCAATGAAAATTGTTAAGTAGTTTATTACTCGAATGAGACGATATGTTAGAGCCCAGAAATCCAGTTCTAACCCAAATGGAAACTTTCCTATAAACAGAGAGTCTTGCACACACTTTTATTTATTCAAAAATTTGGCGGTGCAAGGTGAAGGCAAGGATCAAGGAGCATCTAGGGTTTCCAACCTCTCTTTGAGATGTATTATTTTTCTTTCTTGTTTATGTTACTTGTTGCCAAGAGCAACTAAATACCATCTGATTAGGGTTCTAAGATGAACCTCTATTTATTTGTTGGAATTAATTAATGCAATTTCTTTATCCAATTATGATTTATGTCTTATATAATTTTCAATTGTTATGAACATAATGCTTTTAGACCAAGCACAAGCCTAGTTGCATCTAATTAGACCTTATGCAGAATTGCGACCAAGGACTTATATATGTATGATCTCTAAGCTATAGTATAAGGTTGACTTACGTTGTTTTAATCTGAACAAGAACTAAAAATGAAAGTTGCTTAATCATCTTATTCAAATTAGGGTTTTTAAGTATGATTTTTAGATTATGATTCATCCATTGAGAATTTACTTTGTACCACTCTAGTTTTTTTTTTAAATGCAAAATATATTGATATGTACCGCTCTAGTTAAGCACAATTACCGCAAGTAATTCTATAGATCTATAATGGAATCATATTCCATCCATTGTTTATCAAGTACTTTGTCATAATTGGAATTGAACATTGCATTAAACCGACAGAGAAGATAGATGAAGTTCAAAGAATCCTAATTGCCGCTTGACCTCCGAAGCAAACCTTTTACTTTTCTGCAATCAACCACTACTCCAATTAAGCACAAAACTCAAATGGGCACCCCTTTTATTTCTTTTTAATTTAAATAAGTTAAGTAAATTACTAAGTTGCCGACAATCCATGTGGAGACGATAAACTTACTACTTTATTACTTGTTATGGTTTGATGCACTTACCAAATTTGTCATCATTACACAAATGTTACAAATTAGCACTAGTGGGGATGTAACACTGTCTAGAGAAAGGAACTAAAAATCTTGATTTACTTTAAAAGAAATCAAAGGATTACTAGTAGGCTTATGTGATGCTGACTATATTGGAGTTATAACTAAAAGAAAAAGCACCAGTGGTATCTTTCAATTCCTTGGAGACAATTTAATTTTATGGTCAAGAAAAAAACAAAGCATATTTGCTTTGTCAGTAGAAGAGGAAGAATACATATCACCATCTAGTTGTTCTCAACTACAATGGACGAAGTATCAATTTGAAGATTATAACATGAAAGAGTAATATTTCCATCTAAGGAAAAATATTTTTGAAACTAAACATCATTTCATTTGGGACTATGTTCAAAAAGGGATTCTTGGACATATATCCTTACAAAACCATTTGTTGAAGATAGATTCAATTTTCTAAAAAAAAAAACATTGAATTCTCAATTTATAGAAGAATTATTGTTATACAAATGATGTTTGATAAAATAATCCACTTACTTATTCATTTGCTATATGATATTTCTTTTCCAGCATCAGGAATTTATCTAGATGATGGCTCTTGATGTTTACATTCAATTCATTTTTCCCTAATAAGTCATTCTTTTGTATAACCTTTGTCTATTTTTTCAAAAACTAAGAGAAGATATTCTACTACTTCCAAAACTAAAATGAAGAAAAGGTAAATAATTCTGAAACTAATAAAGAAAAATAAAATAGCCTACTTAATCATGTAAAGATAATCGACGATCATTTTATGTGTTAGATGTTATTTTTGAAATGCATCAAGCAACTCTTATTACAATGCCTTTAAACCCTTGTTTATAGAAAAATATGGTAACTGTAACTGTCATGCATGTTTTTCACGTGTCCTAGACTAATAACGGTCTTCAACACTGCATTGTCATGCAAGGTTGACTTTGTTTGATGTGCAAATGTCCGATGTTATCTCTTGTTGTGGACAAGTTGATTGTTGAATAAGGTTTATTGCTTTTCCCTTATTTATATACCAAGTCCATAAGCTTTCTATTGTGCCTTCCATGCATTTGATTTTTCCTTTGTATTTTTATTTATTTAGTTATTAAAAATATAAATATATTCTTCCCACCAACATAGTTTGGTGGTTCATCGTTTGGTGCACAGGATAAGGAGACATGATATGATATCACTATCCTATCCTATTTAAATCTCTTGTTTGATGCACGAATAGGAAAGGATAAACCGAACCTATTACTTATTATATCCTATTCATCCTTTGTATTTTCTATCTTGATAATAAGCTGGGTTAGAAATATCCTATCCCTTTTTCTTATTTTGCCCACGCCTGTAAAACAGTTTTCAAATCTCTCTCTTCTCTCTCTCCTTGACTTCGTCTTCATCACTCTCTCTCTCCATCGCTCATCATCATCCTTTTTTTTTTTCTCTTTCAAATATTGTGTAATGAAAACGTTCCTCAAAATTTCTATGGTTAGGTTTATCGGGAGTTGCTGCGCCTAATAACTTCTTCTTTCTGTTCTTCACGTTAGCTTTGTAATTCCATTTGTTATAATTTGCTTTCTAATTTTTCAACGATTCCATTTAATTGGGTACTTGTGTTTGATAAAATGAAAGCTTTTTAATTCCATTGATTTCTTTAAACAAATCACCATAATAATAGAATATGATAGTTCTGGGCTTTTCTTTTACCAAGATCTGATTTATCGATGAATGTTTGAGGTGTGCTGAAAATTCTCAATTTTTTGTTTATGGATTTTTCTTGGTAAAATGATAAAAGGGTAATTTTGTCATTTCATTATTATATATATCATATCACATCATTATAGAGTGCACACCAAACACATGATATGATAAGTTATTATCATGTCTGTATCCTATCCTATGTCTATCCAACATTATATCCTATCATATCTTTATCATATCATGTGCACCAAACGGACCCGAAGGGTTTTGCTACAAAGAGTTTTTCATCATGTGATGTGATAATGTCGTCTTTGGAACTTAACGGAGCTATCAAATGATGATGATGATCAAAATTGAACACTTCATTTGATTTCTTTAATGCATCTTAGACAAAGATTAGTGGTGCAAGATTTTGGGGGTGAAAGTCATTCGTCTCTTGAGTTTATATATTTTTTTGTCTAGTAGTCTAATGGTTATAATTCATCCCGGCATATAATAATGCATGTTACAGTCAACTTGAAATATGAAATATGCTTATAATTCATCCCGGCATATAATAATGCATGTTCCAGTCAACTTGAAATATGAAATATGCTTACACGAACATATAATTTTTTAATCTTTCAAATCCGTAAATGAAATACACATCAAAATA
>Ga0315914_1009200_pt1 | contig 12822 bp, 8 predicted proteins | sample MpolenodulesMG_FD_203920 | JGI IMG/M metagenome (GOLD analysis project Ga0315914, IMG submission 203920) | Medicago polymorpha root nodule microbial communities from Los Angeles, California, United States - elongated nodules | ecosystem: Host-associated > Plants > Roots > Nodule | place: USA...
TATTATTATTTATATATATTATATATATATATATATATATATATATATATATATATATATGTGATGATTTACACTACCCAAAAAAATATGTATGATGATTTCAAAAAGAAAGTATCCTCTTTGCAATATATGACTCAAAAATAAATATATTAAAGAAAATAAAATCTCTTGGTAGAAAGTATATTGGCCTTTTATATTAAAGATAATAAATCTCATGAATAATATATAATTGAATGCAATCAAATATATATTGCAGCACACACCTAAATAAGAACAATATATATGTGTTGAAATAATTAACAATTTATAAAATTGGGCAATCCATGTTTGAAATATAAAATTTTAAGTTCTTCATGAACTATATAGAATAATTATTATTTGCGTCACTATTGAATTCTTCAAGAATTTATGGAGGATGAAATTAAATTTTTAAGTTCGTCAAGAACTATAATAAATCTTTATGCAACCATTCAAAAATATATATAGAATAAGTAAAGACATGAATATAATACAATCAATATGCTTATGTTATTATGGATGATCGAGGGGTTGATGTTTCACCATACTTGATGTCGGTCACGAAACTCAAACAAATTCAAAATCCAAATATATATTTAAACAATCGATCAACATGTTTATGTATCTATGAATGATCAAAGTGTTATGCTTCACCATACTGATTTCAGTTACGAAGCATATTGATGCTTCACCAGACTGGTGTAGGTCACGAAGCACAAACAACATCGATAACATCCAAAGACATAAAGTCATGATGTCAATTTATTTATTTAATTATAATTATTATTATTTGATCTTTATTAATATACAAGATTCATAAACAATAACCAAAACAAATACCGACTCATGATTTTGTAAGTAGATGTATCTATAAGGTACTGATTCCAATTGATAGAATTTTTTTAACAGTATAACCTTTAATCATCGAAACAAAAATCAAAACTTATTTTCATAAAAAATTAAGAGATACATACCTCAGTTGGTAGGCTCGTGCTGATAACGTGTTATGAAACTAAAGAAATAGGAACAGGAATAAAGTAGAGAGAAGTTGAGAAGGAGAAAGAAAGAGAAGAGAGATGATTCTATTATTCTCTTGTGGTATCCAATTAGGTTACATATGAGCTTTATTTATAGAGAAATACAATGACTTGGTGGGCAAGCATAATATAGCTTAATAAGCAAACAATATGACCCAATAACCCAATTGCTATATGGGCATCCATTTATAATATTCTCTCTTTTATATTTGTACATTCTTCTCAATACTTGTGAAATGAACAAATAGATCAATTAATTTAAAATGGATGGAGTAATTCGAATATTCCTAAGATTAATCCTACACAACTAGGATCTACACATCCTTCATCAAAATTTTAAGAACTTTAAGATGAATTTTGGGATGTTACATCTAGAGAACTCGAAAACATTGGTAATTTCCAAACCTAATCAACCAAATTATTTTTTAAGATTAATCCAGCTTGATTTTATATAATTGGGACCACAAAGTGGTCATTACTATATTTTAAGGCAGGTAAAATGTCATTCAGATCCACTATTTTCTCTTTTTTCTCAAATTGAGATTTGGTGTTGATGATGGAATTGATTGATGAGTCTCCTCCTCGACTTCTCTTGATTGCATTTGCAAAACAACAAACATTAGTAGGACTACCTCCGTCCCTAACTATAAGACCATTTTAAAAAAAAATTGTCTCTTTTTATAAGACTCGTTTGGTATTTCCAAGTACATTAATTATTTCTTTACCCACATACCCTTATTCATTTTGCATCTTTTTCTTCAATCAACAATAAATTTTATGTTGAAAACATAAATTAACTCTCTCTCTTAAGGATAAAATTGTAAAAACAATAGTAATTATATACAAATTAAATACTACAACCAAATTTCTTAATTTCCGTAATTTTTGCAAAAGGCTCCTATGTTTAGGGACGGAGGTAGTACTAAATATCTATGAATGATTGTATACCTGAAATAAAGTTAAATAGTTTCCATGATTTCGTTGCCACAACAGCCAACAATCAACCACTTACCTAGCAGAGACATGATATATTTATAGGTTTGATTACATTTTTGTTCCTTTTTAGTTTAGGTCATGCAACTTTTCAATCCTCATATTTTTTAAATCATCACATCTCTTCAAACATTATCAATTTTTTTATTTTGAAATGATTTAAATCTCAAATTCATCACTAAGCCACAAACATTTTCATAAAAATGAAATATTATGGGGTATAGTGAAAGAAAATTAACACTAGGACCGTATTTGTACAACTTTTAAAAAAGACTAGTTAAAATTGGCCAAAAAAAACTTGATGAACCAGACCATACATCTCAAACTAGGTATGCATATCCAATTTAACCCAAATGTATATCACATCAACTGAATAAACAAAGATGATTTCTTAATTCATCCTCTATACACTCAAATCCATAAAAAAAATGCTTTATCAGAAGAAAAACCTACTTCTGATAAATTTGGAAAGCGGATTGTGAAATTATAAAAACAAATTGAAAACCAAAAAAAGAATAAAAAACCAGAAAATAATGAAAACAATACAACAAATATAAATTTTAAATGGATTGAATTGTGTTTTAGTTATCACAAATTACTCTTAATCCAAACTGAAAGATAATAGTATTTATAAAATTGTTGTTGTTTGTTGTTTGATACTTAAATATTGTTTTTTATATGGACAAAATGACATATAACCAAATTCCTATACACAAGTAGAACAAACAAATTTTGAATCCCGATCACGGCATTCAACCTAGCAATTTCGACATTTTTGTCGGTTGAATTATGACTTATGGATAATATTTAAATATTGTTTTGTTACCCTCAAGTTGCAAACATCTTATTATATTCATTAAACATATATCGAACATAGTTAATCATATATTTAAAATGAGCTAACAATGTAAATTGTTGTTCGATGCAAATTTTTGTCAAAATATAACTTCTCTTATCATATAAAGTACACACTCCAAAGATAGGGGAAAATCCTTTTCTGAATATTATTTGTTTTGAATTCATATAAAAAAGAGATAAGTTTAAGTGCAAGTAATTAACATGACGTATTTCTAAAGTAATCTACCTCAACTTTGTCATATTCTAGTTAATAAAAAAAATTGATATAAATTATTTATCAAAAACAAAGCAACAAAAAATAAACCATCCTAGTTATCTCCAAAATCCTAGTTTATTCTCCCCCAAACCATCCATGTTATCTCTCGAAGAATAAAAACAAAAAGTCACATTCTTAGACAGTAGGTAGGTAGATAGATATTGTGCACGAATGCTGCACTGCACATGATCGAATAGAAAAAAGAAAACTGGTTTCTTTACCCATTTGAGAACAAAAACAAATCTACTTATGTAGGCAGAATATTCGTTTTACCTACATACATTACATTTGATTCCTCAACAAAAATAGATGAGCTAGCAACCTAAAAATTGTTATTTAGTTGATGATGATGATGACATAGTGAGTGCTATGCTACACTCAACATGTGTGTGTTAGGACATTGATTTCAAGTGTTCTCTGAAAATTTTCAACATACTTTGAAAAGTAACAATCCCATACAAGGTTCCATCTTCTTGTACAACCCATACATAACTCACACGATGGGAAAGTGCTTGAATCATTACAGCAACCAAAGAGCTCCTAGGGTAACATACAATAGCCTCTGACCTTCTCACAATCCTTGAAGAGCATCCTCCAAGTTTCCAATTCTTCCCTAAAGGGCAAATATCTTCCTCGGATGAAGTCGAAGAAAACGATGACCAAGATGAAAGCTCTGATCCCTCCCCAAGTAACTCCACAGCCGCGTCGAGATTCTGCTCATGCAGCCTCTCCTTTACCAGCTGAACTAAATCCTCTGGCGGACCACCGCAGTCGATGTAAGCTAAGAGATCCCTAGCTGAGAGAGTTGCCATTGCAGGGGCAACAATTTCATCACAAGAGTTCAACATAAAGGGTGAGATTTCTCCAATGAGTTTGCCATGCGGATCAACGACTGCAACAGAGGATTGGTGCACAATGGAAGCAGTGAGAAGCTCCAAAGCAGAGGATGCAGGGTCATCAAAGTAAAGAAAATATAGGTTTTGTGTGTCTATAATGTCGAGTTTGTCGATGGATTCTGCAGGAGTATCTGAAAATGTCCCAATTGAGTTGAGGAGGTATCGCATTACATCCTCTTGACTAAGCCAACAATATGCATGTTTGCCATTGTGCAAAATACTAGAGTCCAAAATTTCATTCTCCCTCTTCTTCCACCTGTTCTCATCGGATATCAGTATCACCACATTCTGCACCCCTTCATCCATTACATCTATAGTCTCCAATAAACTGCATGCATGTGACATCTCAATAACATTATTAATTGAATCAAGAATAATATACCTACTTGATCATACATTTGAGTGTTTTTTTTTTTTTTTTTTTTTTTTTTTTTATAAATATACATTTGATATATAAAAAGACCACAGTCTTAATTTTCATTTTAGAGGAACAAATCTTTTACATTGGTTTTGTAATGCAAGACAATGCTAGACACCAAAAATGAGAAAATCAGAGTTTGCAAAAAGGAAATATAAATACTAGTAGATAGACTGAAATCAAAATTCAAATATGGACCAAACATATTCAAAGAATTGTTTAACAAAATATACAAAGTCTATATACTAAATCAATATATTTGGGTGAGATGGTATAAACTATAAACTTAACTAGATGTTATGATATTGAATTCAGCCGTGGAAATGCTTGAAATTCTTTTTTTTTTTTTTTTTACCAGTCATTGCCGGCATAAAAGAATTACTACTAAGTCAATATTTTGGTACAATTATTATATTTCCACATTTGAATTAAAAAAACCTTCCTTTTCTAGAATACAGAACAAAAAGTCAAAGATGAAATCAAAAAACTACCTAACAAAATTTGATTTTTTGTATTGCCTCTTTATTATTCAATTTATTCACGGGATCAAGTCAACCACAAAGATAGAAAAATCAGAACTAAACACAACCACATAAAAAAAATCAAATAATAACAATGAAAAAAAATAAAGCAATGAACAAAGAATAAGGAACAAACCTGGCATTGGGTTGAATATGTCGAACGAGAGATGAACCGTCGTCGGCAAGGAGAACCGAAACCGGTGACTGGAGAGCTTCAGCAGGTGAAGAGAGATTCTCCGGTTTGCAAAGGAAACAAATAATATCAACCATGCAAAGTTTTCCGATACATTTGCAATGAAATTCAAAGTCCTCTTTAATTAGGGTTTGAGGAGGTTTTTTGTTGATGGAATGGTGACAATTCCAAACGCTGATATAGGATTCGTTGTATTTCTTGATGGTGTTAAGAGCGTCGGCTATGGTGTCGGTGATAGAAATGGAGCGGAGTGGTGGTTTGCCGAGGGAGAGATCGGAAACTTCATGTGTTGAGAGTGATAATCTGACTGCCATACACAGACTCAACCTACGAGAATGATGGGAATAAGAATAACCTCAAAAAACAACGGAATGAAAATTTAGAGAGAGAAGAAATAGGGTTTTTGTTATAGGGAGAGAAAGGAGAGAGAGAGTGTTGGAGAGATTTTGGTGGCTGAAAATGAGGTGAAGGAGTTTGGAAATTTATAAAGGGGTGGCTGGTTCCTTACTATGAATGTCACGTGAAAAGAAAAAAATAATTATTTGATTGTTTTTGCTCTCATTAAGAGATGGCAAATTCTCTAAAAAAAATAGACTGAGTATTTTCCTTAAAAAATAATAGGCTAAGAATTATTATTTTTTGAAATAGACTTAATTTATATGCATCAGGGAAAAAAAGTTTTACACATATACCTAGTTAGTTAAGACAATATAAAGAACATAAACTTTTTAGGGCCTGCATTTTGAAACCGTGTGTCTCATCTGATCTCAACAAAAACATGGCTGCAAAAGCCGCGTTCACAACCACCATCTCTTCATCTTCATCTTCACCTTCACCACAATCATCACTTCCAAACCAAAACCACGTTTTCAGAATCACTTACCCATTTTCCACTTCCTTCAAACTCAACCACCGCTCTCTCAAAATCTCCTCTTCCATCTCCAACCCTACTCAAAAAACCACTCCAATCCCCCCACCCGAACAATTCATTTCCCGTTTTGCCCCTCACGAACCCCGAAAAGGTGCCGATATCCTCGTCGAAGCACTCGAACGTCAAGGCGTCACAAATGTCTTCGCTTATCCCGGCGGCGCTTCAATGGAAATTCATCAAGCACTCACGCGCTCCACCGCCATTCGTAACGTCCTCCCTCGTCACGAACAAGGTGGTATCTTCGCTGCCGAGGGTTACGCTCGTTCCTCCGGTCTCCCTGGTGTCTGCATCGCCACTTCCGGCCCTGGTGCCACCAATCTTGTCAGTGGTCTTGCTGATGCTATGCTTGACAGTGTTCCGCTTATTGCTATCACCGGTCAGGTTCCCCGGAGAATGATTGGTACTGATGCTTTTCAAGAAACTCCGATTGTTGAGGTAACTAGATCAATCACCAAGCATAATTATCTTGTTCTAGATGTTGATGATATACCTAGAATAGTCAATGAAGCGTTTTTATTAGCTTCTAGTGGTAGACCTGGACCTGTTTTGATTGATATACCTAAGGATATTCAGCAAAAGGTTTCTGTTCCGAATTGGGATCAACCTATTAGGTTAACTGGGTATATGAATAGGTTACCTAGGGCGCCGAGTGAGGTACATTTAGAACAGATTGTGAGGTTGTTATTGGAATCTAAGAAACCTGTTTTGTATGTTGGTGGTGGTAGTTTGAATTGCAGTGAGGAATTGAGGCGTTTCGTTGAGTTAACTGGTGTACCTGTTGCTAGTACTTTGATGGGGTTGGGTTCCTATCCTAGTTCGGATGAGAATTCGTTGCAGATGCTTGGGATGCATGGGACTGTTTATGCTAATTATGCGGTTGATAAAAGTGATCTTTTGCTTGCGTTTGGGGTTAGGTTTGATGATCGGGTTACTGGGAAGCTTGAGGCTTTTGCAAGCCGGGCGAAGATTGTTCATATTGATATTGATGCTGCTGAGATTGGGAAGAATAAGCAGCCTCATGTGTCGGTTTGTGGGGATTTGAAGTTGGCTTTGAAGGGGATCAATCGAATTTTGGAGAGTAAAGGGATAGAGAGTAAGCTTGATTTCCGAGGTTGGAGAGAAGAACTGAATGATCAGAAAGTTAGGTTTCCGATGAGTTATAAGACGTTTGATGAAGCTATTCCTCCACAGTATGCTATACAGGTTCTTGACGAGCTTACCAATGGGGAGGCTATCATAAGTACTGGTGTTGGACAACATCAGATGTGGGCTGCTCAGTTTTATAGGTACAAGAGACCGAGGCAGTGGTTGACTTCTGCTGGTCTTGGCGCTATGGGATTTGGATTGCCTGCTGCCATGGGAGCTGCTGTTGCCAATCCCGACGCTATTGTGGTTGACATCGATGGTGATGGAAGTTTTATGATGAATGTTCAGGAGTTGGCTACTATCAAGGTGGAGAATCTCCCTGTTAAGATATTGTTGTTGAACAATCAACACTTGGGTATGGTTGTCCAGTGGGAGGATCGGTTCTATAAAGCCAATAGAGCTCACACCTACCTGGGAGACCCGGCCAATGAGAAAGAAATATTCCCCAATATGTTGAAGTTTGCAGGTGCTTGTGGTATACCGGCAGCTCGTGTGACAAAGAAGGCAGACCTTAGAGCAGCGATTCAGAAAATGTTAGATACCCCTGGCCCCTACCTTCTTGATGTCATTGTACCGCATCAAGAGCATGTGTTGCCAATGATTCCTGCTAATGGGTCCTTTGAGGATGTCATAACCGAGGGTGATGGCAGGATAAGTTACTGATTTCCCAAGCTAGGTTCATCTTGATACTGGTTTTGTATAATAGTAAGCCATAATGTTATAATTTTTTTTTTTGTGTTCGTAATAAGACAAATAAGACAAACTTATTTGTTTCTCTACAATTTTCGTTTCCCTTATAAATATTCCATACTGTTCTTATAAGTTATAGCTGATGTTTTAATTGGTATTGCTTATGTTTTTTTTTGTTCATTATATATTTCTTTTGGGTTATTTTGTTACTGAAATCGTTTTTTCCTGCCTCTATAATGTGGCCCTTTAATCTTTATGAGTAGCAAACAACCAACGAGAATACTATAAAAAACTGAGTAGTGAAACATAGTTCATGGATGCTGAGTAACAAAATACTGCGGATCAGGCCCTCCCCCATTTTGGTACAGAAACCGACGTTATGTTGAATAATGGGAAACATGTGAATCAAAATTGGCATATTATGATATAGTAGATACTTGTTTTTTCATTGGATGATCTTTCTTATGATCCGAATGTCGATTTTAGCCACTGATGGTGATAGCCCCATTCTAGTTATGGGCGATCAACAGTGTCATTACTTGTACTCCTAAAGATAAACGGTGCAAGGCTACCTGATTGTCTTGCAAATTGAAATTGGCTGGAGCAGATCATTTGTTTTTTTTCCCTCAAGCTAGGAAGAAACTTAGAAAGGGTTTTTCATTTTTTATAACAGAACTTATTTTATGCAGTTGCTTTGTTAGAATGATTGGAAAACAATATAAAATGTGTTTGTCATCCTACTAATCCTAGTTATTTTGCATATTAGGCACAGTCTCTTCAATGTAATTTGTTTGTTTATTTAGTTTATTTATGGCTTACAATGCTTGTCCAAGCTACTACCTAGAGCGTATAGGAGAAGAACAATAATATTTACAATCAATGTTTAATTGCAATTCAACCAAGCATTTCGTAATACAGAACTCTGTCTTTAGAGTACTCTCCATACAAAGTAGTTTCTTCAAAGACGTAGAGTTTCATAGTAAATGCCATTATAAACTTGGCACAGTTATGGTCTTTTTCTATCATCAGGAAGCAGTGATGGTGAATCACTGAGTTATGTCATGTTGTTTACCTGTTTTTTTTTTCCCCCTTCGTTTTAGCGTCTGCCTGAATGGCAGTTTTAACTGCGGTTGGCGTGGCAGTGAGGGGTGGTTGTTCTTTGGTAGAGGCTGTTGTTTCCGCTTAATCTGCAGAATTGTGTAGCAGAGGTTCCGGCCAGTTATTTTCGTCGGAAGGGATAATATTTTGAGGCAGATTTGTGTTGGTGATTTGTCATTTAACCAAATTTGGTAGCTCTGATTGGAATTTCTCGGCTAGAAGCGATTGCGACTTTCAGAGCTGCAAGGCTTCTTGCTAAGAGGCAAATCAGTTGTTAGCAGTATCTATCTGCCAGAGTTAATTGTTGTTGTAGTATATATCTTTATCAGGTCAACTTGGGTGCTTAGTATTTGAGTGGCTTGCACTCCAAAGCTCTTGTTGAGGTTTTGAGTAGCTGTATGTAGATTTGCACTCCTAAGCTGTTGTTGAGGTTTTGCTGTATGTTGAGGTTTTTATTAGGGAGCTCGTATGTATCAAGTTTTGTTGTGGAAATCTCTTTGATTGGTTTGGTGTCTATTTTTCTTGGTTCTGTGGAGAAATCCTTGTAAATATTGTGACTTTGTGGTTTTGCTGTATCTTTGTATTTGATCTACCCGAAGTACACCTTGTGCTTGGGATAGTGATTTTAATTAAAATTGTGTCTTCTCAGCAAGAAAAAAAAGTTCCCTGCCCCATTCTCATCTGGTGACCGTGTCTCGCCGTATGCTTGCCAAGATGATTTCTCAATCTGCTCTAAAAAAATGCAGCATTTTATTGTAAGTATGTTTCTGGCAACATATTTTGACAGATTTGAGCACATATAGAAGGTGAATTGAGAAATCATCCTTACCGATTGCTACATATCAATCATCTGCCGAAAAATAATAAACCTACAAGTTAAATAATCAAATTCAGGTAAAGAAGACTTTGAAGAGTGGAAACTCTTGAAAATTATTTATTTGAGAATTAACTTCAAAAATAACATGTGTAGCGAATAACTCCTTTGTTCACAAAACGACTTAAGCAAACATTTTTTAATGGACCCTTTCATACATGATATACATATGCATGAGTAATGTGTAATATATTAATATCCCATCATTGAAAATACGAGAGAATATAAAAAATTATGATGATATATTTCTCTGTCATTTTTAATGTTACACATCAGTGAAACTACTCTAACCAAAGAGTGAACAACCCCATTGGTTGATTTTTTTTAACCAATTCTACCGAAAAGTATATAAAGGAAGTGAAAACACATCCGCACTCACAGATTAAATAACCATTTTCAGATAAATCTAACTATGAAAAACTTAAGCTAGTAACAACTATTTGAAAAAATCATCCCTAAAAAAAAACTATTTGAAAATCAACCTAAAAAAATAGGATGAATAATGAACAACTCCTTTGTCCCAAAATAGTCTTGTAAGCAAAACCGATGTCTCTCTTTGGCCCATGACTTATAAGTTATAAGTCTTATTAGTTTTTATTTAATTATTAGTTTTTTTTTCCTAATATTTATTTGGTATTATTAATATTTTTTTTGGTGGTGACCGAGATTCGAACCCTAAACCTTGCATATATTATGCATTGTCCATACCAACTGAGGTAAGCTCACGAGGACTGATATTATTAATATAAGAACTATTGCTTGCTTATAAATAAATAAATTATCATGAGTCCCCGTGAACTTAACTCAGTTGATAAGGACAGTACATAATGTATGCAAGGTTGAAGTTCGAATCCCAGATACCAAAAAAAAAATTATCATGGGTGGCGTAATAATTTCCTGTTAATTTTTTTTTGGAGTAGTAATTTAATAAATAAAAATACATAATTTATCATATTTGTTATTTAATGTTTTTGATAATACTATTTATTTATTAATGTGGTAAATAAAACTTTTTTTTTTTTTTACATCATCCCGTGAACTTCGCTTAATTGATAGGGATACTACATATATTATATGTAGGGGCCGAGGTTCCAACCTGAACTTAAAAAAAAAAAAAAAGCTTTATGTAAATTAAACTCATAATAACATAATATATGTTTTGGATTCAGAAATGGTTGGTAGCAATTACATGATGATGACGAACGCTTGATTCAAATCAGAGTCATTTTTTTCTTCATAAACTCAAATACACGAAGAATCAATTTAGGGTTTCAAATTTCTGAGCAATACCATTTCATCACCTTCCTTGCTTTCCCTGCAATGTCTGACATCGATAATCACGCATATCACGGTGCTTCTTCCCCCGACAAGGTGCTTCCTTTTGCGAAATTGTTTAGCTACAAACTTATCTCTATCCATAATCGTATATGGTTTTCGAATTCATACATAAAAATCCCTTTTTTGTTTTAGGCCATTGCTAGCTTTGATTACGTTTTCAGCTTTTCTTGAAAGTGTTTGCTTTTTATTTTGTGTAAATGCATTGTTTTTGAGATAGTATTAGTAAGTAGTGATTGTTTCATAACATAATTATGTTAATAATCAGTGTGTGTTTGGTTCTGCTGTGACAAAAATTGATTTTAAGCGACTTGATTCTGGATAAAAGTGAGTTGAACAATACATTTGAGTGTAAAAATCAATTCTAGAATCAAAAGCTCCACTTTTTAACTTCAAGTTAAAATCAATTCTGGAGGCAAAATCAATTTTACTTGAGAGTAATCAAACATATCAAAATCAATTCTACTCCTCTAGAATAAATGTCGGCTCTTCCATAAGTGGAACCAAACATACACTACGAAGAATGAAGGGATATCTATCATGCAGTACTTTGAGATGTGGAGTTAAGGGTATTACTGGTTTAGATGACTTGTTCACACGAGTTTTTCTGCAATTTGCAGTGGTTTTATGAGATTAAAATACAATGTATATTGCTTGTATACTCGGATTATTTGTTTTGGTTAATCTCTTGATAGAGTTGGATGAGATGACTGAATGTTTTTAAATACTTCAGCCAAGTTCCCGGGGATCTGGTCATGAGAGCACGAGGATGAGAAGGAGAGATGGAGACAGGAAAAGTTTTCATGACCACCGTGACCGTCACAGAGATGATAAATATGAAGGCTTTAAAGGAAGAGGCAGATATGATAGTTATAGTCGGCAACGCGGCCGTGATTATGATAGGTTGGACTATTTATCATGCTTTTCACCTCTTTTCAGATTATATTTTCTGAAGTAATGTATAGATTAGCAACTTTCTATGTACTATTTACCATTTCATACATTGTATAGTGTGTTCCTTTTGTAGGCATAATGACTATGATCGTGACAGAGATACAAGGAACAGATATGGAGCTCATTCAAAGAGATCCAGGAGAGAATCTAGATCTAGATCACGGTCCAGATCCCCTTCTCAATCTGAAGGGTACGCGAACTTCTATTTTCAGTTTGTCCATTGTTCTTGTGTGATGTTAACTATCTCCTCGGTCTTTGATAATTACCAAATTACCTATATTTGTTTTACTTTCGTACCTATTGATCTTGCCTCACTTTCCAACACAATTTATAAGTGGACCTTTTGGCCTGTTAACTAGTAAACTCACATGTACTTTATATGTTAGAAGGTGAGACAAGTATATATATTGAAAACAACTTATATCGACGAAGTTTCCTTTTCACTTTTTACTTAACTGTGCAAGTACAGTTTTTAATTTTTGGAATCTGACTCTTGAGCTCCGATTTGTCTACAGCAAAAGGACCTCTGGTTTTGACATGGCACCACCTGCTACCGGTGTAACACCCACTGTTTCAGGTTTTACCCAACCTCTTAATTTAGCGC
>Ga0315914_1009201_pt1 | contig 12820 bp, 4 predicted proteins | sample MpolenodulesMG_FD_203920 | JGI IMG/M metagenome (GOLD analysis project Ga0315914, IMG submission 203920) | Medicago polymorpha root nodule microbial communities from Los Angeles, California, United States - elongated nodules | ecosystem: Host-associated > Plants > Roots > Nodule | place: USA...
AGGCGCTTTTATTTTTTTTATTTTCTTTTAATTAAAAATCCAAACTTTATAACTCAAAACTCTTTTCTAATCATTGTTGAAAGTTAATTGAATTCATAACTCCCTGTCGGAACGATACTCTTTTTACCACTTCGGTAGAACCGTACACTTGCGGTTTTACTCATCAACGAGTTATGCCTTCGTTGGTTACTTGATGACGTTCATGCAGGATGACCTTTTCGAGAAACTTGCAATTCTTGAACAATTGAAAAAGCAAAAAGTCGTTGAGGTAGTAATGATCAGAGAGATTAAGCTTGCGGAGTTTGAAGAGTGCCAATGAAAGAGCCTCTAATTCAGTGGGGAAGCTACTGTGTGTGTGATTTATTAATTTATAGGGGCAACCAAGGTTGAGTTCTTCGAGCAAAGGAAAACAATCCGCAATGAGGTTGAGATCAGTGCTATTAATAGAATTTAGGTTGGAACAAACGAGTGAGGTTAAAGTTGTAATGTTTTGAGAGAAAGCTCGCAAGCCATTAGAGGGAAGGATGAGTTGGTTGGAAATATTGAGTGATGTGAGTTTCAATGGAAAACATGAGATTTGGGTGAGAAGCCCGTCAAGGTTAAAGTAGTAGGAGGAAAGGTCGAAGGAGGTGAGATTGGTAAACCTTTGTAGGAGGCGTGGAAGGTAAGGGAGGGTTGAATACTTGATAGTGAGAGAGAATTTGTGATGGTTGGTGACAGAGAGGAAGTGTTTTGAGACGACGGAAAGAGACTTCAAGTAGTGGTCGTCTCCGTCATCGTTAAGCAATCTGAAGACACGTTTCCAACAATCATCTGGTAAATCTAAATATGAAGAAGAATTCAATTGTTGTGAAGATAACTTAAGAGAGTTTGTTCTCTTCCTTTTCATTGGTGCCGCCGATGATCGATATCTGAAGCTGGGTGGATGGGGAAGAAGATTTCCGTGATTAGGTTATGTTAAAAAGTTAGTTTTTTCATTGTTTTCTAAACGAAAAAATATATAAGTAACAAACCTAGGTTTTTTTTTTTTAGTAACCTTAGGTTTTCTTTGTTTTCTAAAAGAATAAATATATAAGTAACAAACCTTTTTTTTTGAAATATATAAGTAACAAACCTAGGAAGAAGATTTTGTGAGACTATCCACCATAGTTTTCTTGCTAACAGAAACTTCTGACTAGTACTATAAGGTCTTGATCACACCAGATCAATCCGTTACACCCTGTATTATCAATCTCAGCAGACTTCTACAATTCTTTGCTTTCGCACAAGAAAGGTTGTTACAATTCTTTCTCAAACTATCGTTACAAATAGACTTAAGAATTACAATACACTTTGTATGAGAGATGGGTTTGAGATCGAATTTACACTCAACTCTTGTTTGAGGGTATGATGATAAGAACACACTCACAATATGTGATCCACAAATCTATTATGAGCTGGAGTGTGTGATAGATGAAGAGATTATGATATTTGCATTTAAAAATGTGGATTATGGTTAAAGTTAATCTCTTAGCCTCAAAGGCTTCTCAACTCTTGTTTGAGATTTCGATGAACAAACCCTTGATGTTGATCAAAGATATAGTGAGAGAGTTAGAATTTGTTTTGTTTGTGAAGAGTTTTGTATGTAGTGATGATTTTCACTTGAGAGAATGTTTGCTTTCAAAACTCTTGCATTTAACCTTCAAAGACCCTTGTATTTATAGGTGAGGAGTGTCTTGGTGATCAAGGGTGAAAATAGAGCTGTTGGACACATTTTTTGGCAGCTGTCCAAAGCTTCAATTGATTTCACTTTTCTTCTTTGAAACGGGCAGAATGTTCTCAGAATGTTCTGTACGAACAACTTTCTTTGCTTGCACTGTTGCTTGCTTGCAAGAGAGATAATCAGCTGTATAAGCTTGCTAGGCACTTGAGAAGATGTGTTGATGTCATCTTGATGTCATATGATGATGTCATATGCTTTTATCACAAGGAACAACTTTAAGAGCTTTCTTTGATTGTAGAAACTTGGAGGCCACTTATGATGATGTAACTTGATGTCATTGCATGATGTTATAAGATGATGTCACATGGTAGTAACTTTGAAGACATTCCTTAATGGGCTTTTTTGCTCCAAATGGGTCGAACCTTTCTTTGGGCCCAAGACACCAACTTTCAATTAAGTATTTTGTCATGCTTTCTTCTTGTGCTGACTTGTATACTTTTGATGTACCGTTTAATTTTCTTCGTATATCCCAAAACGTTCTCAGTTCGTTCTCAATGAAACATTCTCACAAAACACATTAGTGAATAACAAAATAATAATTGTAATATTTTTGTTATCTTTTTAAAACATTAAATGAAGATGTTTTCTTCACTTTATATGACCAGAATGATATTTGTAGGAACATGAGAAACCTTTCTCAAAGTCACAATTCCTTTGATATATTTCTATTCTCCAAATCATATCTTGAATAGTGATGGAAGATTCTTGGACCATCATATGTCTTTTATGATAGAATCTCCAAGCATATGATCATGAATTTTCTTCTTTGATATTTCTCCAACCAATATCATTAATGAGTGAATTAATAAATAATTCATTCATGAATTGGTTTCTCTTCAAAGTTGATTCTAATCATTTTGAGGAAATGATGAGACAGATTTCGAGTGTAATACACATCCTCGTCATGAGAACATTCTTTCATCGGAGTTGATAATGTTCTCTTCTATGACAATATATTCTCGGTTAATTAACCTTGAATTATTTTGTTGGTGATGTGATTTATCTCATAATTTCTCTTGGTGATTGCACACAATGTTTCTTGTCCATTGAGTATCTTTGAGATGTTTTAGTTTAGGCATGCCTTTTCTTCCTTGAATCTTTAAGGCATTGTTGAAAACCATGTGGTGAGAATTATGAATCAATTACTAAGAAAGTTCATCTTCTTGTTGAATCTTCACTTAACACTCATTTGATTCAAACAATATTCTTTTTATATCTTCTTTGAGCTTGTGATACTACCGTTTTAGTATTCTTTCAGTGAGTATATACATGCACTTGTAAGAGACTTCTTTCTTGTCAACTTCTGTGAAAAGACTCAAGTGCAAACATCAGTAGATCACCATTCATAAAACTTAGTGTTTATTCCATAAGGTTTGTTATCATTAAAACATTCATCAAAAAGATTTTTGTTTCAACAATTTCAACTTCATGATGCTTCAGGGTGCTCCAAGTTACAAAAGTTTCGTAAAAATTTGGGTTATATATTCCAAACGTGGTTCAGATTATATAATTCGAACAAAGGGTATTTTCGAAAAAAAAATAGAGCGCGCAAGAATACGTAAGGTGGAAAAAGTAATAGTCAAAATTGAAACTCATTAACCATTTGAGCCCAATCACTTTGTAAAATGTGCAATTTTTTTTTAAAGATATGAATACTTTTATCAATTTCTAGTACAAAATAATATAATAAGAAAAAAAATATCATTTTACTTTATTTGTTATCCGTCTTCCATTTATCTCATGTCTTCTAATACTTTCAATTACTTTAATATTATTGTGCTTCGTAAAAATCAACAAAACTCTTTGTGCCAAATCTTATTATTGATAAGTATATTTCTTTTAATTCTATTACGCATAAGTAAAATAGTTTTGTATGAAATACAGTGAAAGTAGAAAATCAATATAAAGAATATTTGTACTTCGTATCATTGATGAGAATCACTTTAACTCTATGACGCACAAGTAAATAGATTTGTACCATACATAAGTTTATTTTTTACTATTGAATCAATAATTTTTATCATATCATATCTAATTTCGTCAATTCGGCCAATGGTGTCCATTTACGGGTCATAATATAAGTAATCATCCAAGTATGACACAAGAATTGTATCCAAGTAAATTAATACAAGGCAAAGTAATGAAAAGCAATACAAGTTAAAACTTGCATTACACAATAACTTAAGCAATTATCATGCACATATCGATGATCATATCTTACATCATTTTTTTTGGAAGAAACATATCTTACATCATTAATTTTTCAATAAGTAAAATCTCAACAGAAAAAAACAATCTCGATTTCTCAATAAGTTAAATCACAACAATTTAAGCAATTATCATGCACAGACTGATCAACAATAAGCTGAAAATGTAATTTTTCAGAGAAGTAAAGCTCAACAAAAAATATCTTACAGTTTTGCATAGCACTTTCAGAATATCAATCAACCTAAGCATTTCGGGTTAAGAAAACATCCATGGCTCAAGAGGAGTTTCCTATTTCTGTCGGTCAAACGAAAGCCAGGTGGAGCTTCTATCTTTCTCAATGATGGCCTTAAACGTACCATCGAGGCAACAACTTTAGCATGTACATTAGGACAGCTATTCAAATTGATCTCTCTGAGTTGTGTGCAGTTTTTTACGACATGCATCACTCCCTTCTTTGTGATGTCAGCACATCTTTGCAGTTCCAGCTGCAAAAGGCTAGGGCACCTATTTGAGATTACATAAAGTGCTTCATCATCCACTTTTGTCTCTGTCAAGTTCAACACCTCAAGGTTGGGAAGATCAAAGCTCATTCCAAGTGACTTCAGTCTTAAAAAGGCTAAATTTAAATGTCTAATCTTACGACAACTCCATAAAACTTGACCAATACCTTCTTCGGTTATGTCAACGCAATCCCTCAAATCAAGCAGCTGCAAATTGGGGAAAATGGCAGCAAACATGATGATTTTTTCGTTTGGTAACAGAAAAGTTCGAGCCAGACGAAGATACTTGACTTGAGGTTTGACAACAGGATCCATCAAAGAATCAGGATTCTGTATGTTTGACCCAATCTTTGTGGATTCCATACTAATATCGGTAAGTAAAGGACAATTTCTAACAAGTGCAAACAAAGCGGAATCTGTGAGCCTGAGACAATAACTAAGGTTTATGGACACCAAATTACCAAGAAACAAAGACAACTCGACAACACAATAATTACTTAAAAATTCAGTATTTTGAAGATCCAAATGTTGAATACGCTGGGACTTGGATAACAAATAAGAGATCCCAGAATAAGCAAAGCCGGTGCATTCTTTGAGTACAAGCTTTGTCAAAGGAAGACTTTCCATTGCAATAGAGATGAGAAACTGATTTGATATATGCATTCTTGAACAATGAAGTGCAGTTAAGCCCTTCAAACTCAGCAATGAGTCAATGAAATGTGAGGTAATAATACCTGAAAAAGATAAAGATCTCAAAGTTGGTCTCTCACGGAGAGCACAAGCAACACCTTTGTTGGTTACTCGTTAACATCTAGGCAGGATGACCTCTTCGAGAAACTTGCAGTTCTTGAACAAGTGAAAAATCAAAAAGTCGTTGAGGTAGTAATGATGAGAGAGATTAAGCTTGCGGAGTTTGAAGAGTGCTAATAAAAGAGCCTCTAATCCAGTGGGGAAGTTGCTATGTATGTGATTTATGAACTTATAGGGGTAACCGAGGTCGAGTTCTTCCAGTAAAGGAAAACAATCCGCAATGAGGTTGAGATCAGTGCTATTGATAGAATATAGGCCAGAAAAAATGAGTGAGGTCAGAGTTGTAATGTTTTGAGAGAAAGCTCGCAAGCCATTAGCGGGAACAGTGAGTTGGTTGGAGAGATTGAGCAATGTGAGTTTCAATGGGAAAAGAGAGATTTGGATGAGAAGTGCGTCGAGGTCACCATAATAGGAAGAGAGGTTGAGAGAGGTGAGTTTGGTGAACCTTTGTAATAAGCGAGGGAGGACAGGGAGGGTTGGATATAAGATAGTGAGAGAGAATTTGTGATGGTTGGTGAGGGAGAGGAAGAGTTTTGAGACGACAGAGAGAGACTTCAAGTAGCGGTGTCGGTGGTCGTCTCCCTCATTGTTAAGAAATCTGACGACACGTTCCCAACAATCATCCGGTAAATCGAAATCTGAAGAAGAATTCAATTGTTGTGAAGATGATTTGAGAGAGTTTGTTCTCTGCTTTTTCATTGTTGCCGCGCCGGTCATTGATTTCTGAAGCTGGGTGATTAGGTTATGTTAAAAAGTTAGTTTTTTCTTTGTTTCTTAAAAGAATAAATATATAAGTAACAAACCTAGGAAGAAGATTTTGTACATATATTCTCTCAAAAAAAAAAAAAGATTTTGTATATATATACACTTTTAAAAAACTTTTTTGATCAAATGTATAGATTTTATATTATGTTATCTTAAAGTTATAAGTGTGGTTATAATTTAAATTTGATATGGAAAAAAGTATCATCTTAATTTTGTTAATTTTATATATATTTTGAAATATCTAAACATTGCACATAACGATTAAAGTATTTGGATTTATACTTATACTAATTATTTGTAGTATAAGATGTACTCATTGTTAAACTTAGCATATGTAATATTTTTGCAAAAATACGCCGACATACTGTATATTATTATTTGTTGACATAATGTATTTTATTAATCATAAAAACTAAAAAATTTGTATTTTTTTTATATAATAGTCAGTGTCAGATGTATACACCTAGTCTGTGAATGCAAACGTAAATGAATTATCTTCATAAAATCTAACAAACTACTGAACCTCAATAAGAACAATTTTATTTGTCATCAAATCTGACAAATAAACACATGAAACCCATAAAATCCAATTCATATGCAAATCAATACTCATCGATACAAAATCAAACAACAAAACAAACTTTCACCAACCCACTAAACCAATTCTCAAATTTTTCACTGATCCAAACCCAACACAAAATTTCAAAACAAATCACAAATCAAACAAAAACCCTATATTTTTAAGGGAGGTTTCAAAGAGAGGTTTGAGTTTAAATATATAAAAAAAAAAAGCTAAAAAAATATCAAATTTGATGCAAAACATACCGATTCAAAGAGAGGTTTCAGTTGAAACAGATAAAGATGAAACACATAGATGATGCGTTTTTGAAGACTTGTATTTCTTCGCATAATACGAAAGTGAAAATACAATCGGCTATTTACAATTTTTTTTTATGAAATGACATTAAATTGATTCATATTTATTTTTTTTCGGGTAAATTTGTTAAAACAAATCACAAATCAAACAAAAGAGAGGTTTCAGTTTAAATCTAATAAAATCTAAAAAAAATATCAAATTTGATACAAAACATACCATTCAAAGAGAGGTTTTAGTTGAAACAGATACAGATGAAACGCATAGATGACGTGTTTTTGAAGCCTATATTTTTTCGCATGATATGAACGTGAAAATACAATCGGCCATTTACAATAAAAAATTTGATGAAATGACATTAAATTGATTCATATTTATTTTTTTCGGGTAAATTTGACAATAATATATTAATTAGCAGCGTGACATGTCTAAATAAAAAAAAAACACTAAAAAAATCAATGTTAAACAAACATCAAAAAACAACTTACCAATCAAGTAACGTATCATATTGGGATTGAAAGATTTCGCGAGGGTCACCGATCACATAGATGCTAGCAGGAACAAACTTATCATCGCACCAGTGGCGTAGCCAGAATTTTTAGATTGTGGTGGTAATATTCATATATTATACTAAAAATACTATTTTACAAAAAAAAATACACATGGTATTTGACATTTTCTAAGCTGAAAGTAAAATAAACACCTTACAATAATATATAAATGAAAGAGAAATAATAATACTTTTATAAAAGTACTCATAATCAAGTATTGATATACTTACATTGTCATAAATATAAAGCGGAAGCTATTCATTTGAGAATAATGCAAGTATTAGTGAACAATAAAAAAAGGTATCCACTTTGTCCTAAAATGATTGAGCATGTTTAAAATATACATTATTCACATAACAATAGCATACTTTGACTCTATTTTTCTATTGATATGTAAGGACAAATAATAGCATATAAGATGTTAGATTTGTCTCTATGAATGTTTTTAAAATATTTATTTTTAATTTTTTTTGCTAATAGATAATTAAAAATCCAAATTATGCATAAACATATGTGAAACATTCAATAAGTCAATCATTTTATGACAGAGAGTAGTTAAGATTGCATTGAAAATTAAAATAATCATTCAACTTAGAACAAGATTGTATTACAAATAAATCATTCATTATAAGATGAAGAAATATATTTGAGTAATTGACCAATTTATCAAGTAATATGGGCACTTAGTTTGCATAATGTGCACCATTACTACTAAAATGGAATTATTAGTGCAGGCACATGCCTACACAATGATGGCTATAGCTCCGCCACTGCATCGCACTGTTTTATTTTGGTACCATATTGAAAGTTAATCTTATAAGGGTGTCTCGTTGTCTTATATGATCCCACATTCGAGGCAACACCAAAATTTTCAATGGAGAAGACACGGTCCTCGCTCAACTCTTTCTCATACTTATATATGAATGTACGCCTAACAGACACATTGATTCGATCACCCTATCAAATAAAAAAGCAATTTTAGTATAGATAATAAAAACATATACACCATACATATGTGATATAATTAATTTACTTTAAAAAATGATATAACTAACTTACTTTTTTTTTTGTTACGATATAACTAACTTACTTAAAAAAAAGGATCTTATAAACTATCAGGATTCGGCTCATTTTTTTTGATAGGCAAAAATAGAGAGGTTAGGCATCAGGGAGAAGCTGAAACATCCAAACTAGATTGGTACCCAACAACACCTCCCATCCTTTACCGCCTCCCTAATACGTAATAATATTATTAAAGAAAGGAAAAATTTGTACAAAAGAGGGGGGCTAGGCCAATACCCTCAAGGAAGAAAACGGAAAAACAAAACAGAAACTAAAAAAACAAATGGATAAATAAATATAATAGAAAAGTTGATATTAGATTATAAAAAAAAATGTAAATAAATCAACCATGATTCGACCATCAACACTCCAAGTTTCTTGATGCGAATGGGAGATATCGGAAACGAATTTGATTGACATCATTTTTACTGATCAAAATCAAAAATAATCTAATATAATTGCGGTTAAAAAAATAGAAACAAAAAAAAAGACCGAAAAAATAAGACATAATAGAAAAGGGGATATAAAAATATAATTTTTTTTTAAGTTAAACAACCTTATTGCCCATTAGAACCATTTCTAAGAAGAAAAGAAGTTGGTCCTTTTTCTTATCCCTCACAAATCAAAAGCGAACGACTCAAACCCTTGTATTCCAGTTTTCTTTGGAAGGGGATATATCAGAGATCAAATCAATCTTTGGGACCATTTCGATTTAATGGAGAGACACAAAAAGTACGCAAAGAAAAAGAAATAAAATACAGAGACAACTGCAAAATTGGAGTTGTGGTGTGAGGAAAGTGTTTGCCGATGGATCTAATTTATAATAATTTTTACAGGACAATTATGTAAAATAACCACATTCAATTCGACCAATCAAATGCAAGCTCATATCTTAACTATTAAGCAATAGAGTAAATTACACTCTCATCCCCTCAAAGATGCTTTAATTACACTTCTCTCCCCTCTTATGTTAAAATATACACTCCCTTCCCCTCTTATTCCAAATATATTAGAAAATATTTCATTCCCCTCCCCTAAGAGAAGCTTGAATTACATTTCCTTCCCCTCTTATGTTAAAATCTACACTTTAATCCCTCAATAATTTTTTTTATTTCTATTAATCTAACAAAAAAATAATAATCTAACACACTTCGAAAAAAATAATATTGCAGATCTACTTTAATATAATCAAAATTTGAATACATATTTTTTTGCCATTTTTTACTCACAATTTCATTAACATATAGTTTTAAACCCTAATATAAAATACAAAACAACCTAAAATAAAATTAAAAAATGTGAAAAATTACTAAAGACAATAAAATATGGTTATTTAAAAGTTTATTTTACACTCTAAAATATAAAATTAATAGAAAAATATTTAAATTTAATTATCATTGACCTTTAAATTAAAAAGAAATAAATTTATTTTTCTTAAATGGTGGTTCAAAATTAATATATATCATTAAAATATTTTTTAAAATTAAAATAGATTAAAGTGTAGTGCATATTTGATTATTAAGGGAGTGGGATGTAATTCAAGCATCACATAGGGGAGGGGAGCATAATTTTTTCTTTTCAAGGGAGGGAGTGTAATTTACTCTAAGCAATATATAATAATATTTTTTTTTTTGTTTTGAAAAAGTTTATTATCAATATGTTTGTAGCCAAAAATAGAAAATCATCGATCAATAGGTCATACGATTATTTTTTTTTTGTTCTTGCAAAGAAAGTTGCTCAATAGGTTTTTAATTCCTTAAAAAAAAAAAGGTTGTTTAGTTTAGAAAAGTTTTAATCTGATTTTAATACCAATAAATTCCAATAACTTGTATTTATTTGGGTCAAATAAAAAAGCTACAAATCAAGAGCAAATAATATCTCTTCCAATGTTTATTCGAGGAAGTTTCTATTTGATTTCTATCTAACAATAATTATTTGGGTCAAATAAAAAAGCTACAAATCAAGAGCAAAAAATATCTCTTCCAATGTTTATTCGAGAAAGTTTCAATTTGATTTATAACTAACAATAAATTCCAAAACCTATTTATTTTCGGTCAAATAAAAAAAGGAACACATCTATGATAAACTAAAAAATCAATTTGATAAATGATATCAATCTGCTTGTAGCCGAAAATAAAAAATCAATAGGTCATTAGGTTGTTTTTTTTGTGTGTGTTCGGATTGCATCCTAAAGTTGCTCCATAAACCACACAAACCAAAATCAATAGGTTGTTTAGTTTTAGAAAGTTTTCATCCAATTTTAATACCAATAAATTCCAAAATATTGTAGCCGAAAATAAAAAATCAATAGGTCATAGGGTCCGTTTGATGGTTAGGATTGGGAGACAGGATATGATACATTAATCATATCCTGCTGAAATCTCATGTTTGATGCACCAAAGGGGTAGGATAAAATAAACCATTTTCCTATCATATCCTGACTTTCCTTTGTAATTTCTATCTTGAGTATAAGCTGAGTTAGAAATTATCTTGATGGGATTAGAAGATCATTCCTTATTTATTATCTTGATATTCTACCATTTTTAAAATATTGTCATTTTTAAAATAATGATAGCATGTATTTTCTATTATAATTAATAACATGTCATTTTTACAATATTTAATTTATGATGAGAGCAATTTTTTCATTTAATTATAATGATATCCTGTTTGTTATTATGTGCGCATCAAACACATGATAGGATTAATGTTTATCATGTCCTTATCATATCCTATCTCTATCCAGCTTTATATCATATCCCGCCTCTATCCTATCCTGACCATCAAACTAAACCAATTTTATTTTTATTGGTTTGGATTGCAAATAAAGTTGCTCAATAAACCACACAAACCAAAATCAATAGGTTGTTTAGTTTAGAAAGTTTTCATCTGATTTTAATACCAATAAATTCCAAAACTTTTTTTTTTCCGTCAAATAAAAAAGGTACAAATCAAGAGGAAATAATATCTCTTCCAATATATATTTTAAAAAGTTTTGATCTGATTTTAATGTCAATAAATTCCGAAACCTTTTTTTTGGTCAAATAAAAAAGCTACACGTCTATGAGAAAAAAAATACAATTTGATAGGGTATCAATCGGTTAATGTTACAATAAAATTTTGTATTAGATAAACTATTATTAAATTTCTATAATATAGATTTTACTACTTTATAAAAAAAATTCCCGGATTGGCCAAAAAAAAATCAATTTGGTAGGGAATCAATAGACCAATGTTGCAATAATATTTTGTATTAGAAAAACTATTATTAAATATATAGATTTCATTGGTTCAAAAACAAAAATAGGACTATTAGTTGAATGGCATTTAATTTGTTTAATAATTTATCGGTTTTATTATTCAGGTCTTAAATCAGTTTTGCTCCCAAAACATTAATCACGCAAAAGATGGAGAATCAGTCTTAAATCAGCCTTAAATCAGTTTTAATGGCAAGGTCCAAAGATGGAGAATCATTATGAGCAAAAGAAAACATGTTTTTTTTTTGTTTTGTTTAATAATATGGCTCGATATAAGTTATAAAATATTAACAAAAACATAAAAAAAAAGGTAAATCTTTATATTTTTTTCTTGTTAATAACATGGCTACTTGATATAAGTTATAAAATATATAACAATAGTCTTAAATTTAATCGGTTTCCCTAAAAAAAAAATCAGTTTAATCGGTCAAATAAAAGTCGAGTAAAAAATCAATAGGACCATTAATTTAATGGCATTTAATCGGTTTCCATAGAGAAAAAAAAGCAGTTTTATCAGTCAAATAAAAAATATAATCAATTTGTTAGGGTATCAATCGGTCAATTTTACAATAATATTTTGTATTAGAAAATTGTTATTAAATTCATATAATATAGATATAGATCTCATTAGTTCATAAAAAAAAATTCATGGATTAGCCAAAAAAACAATTTGATATGGTATCAATCTGTCAATATTACAACAATATTTTCCATTAAAAAATTATTATTAAATTTTTTTTTGAGAGAATTTATATATTGCATTACATTATAATACACATGGTTCCAAAAATTAATTACAAAAATTAATACGGAAAGTTATAATAATGCAAAGTTATAATAATTTCAAAAATAATGCATAAGAATAAAACAATATAAGAGTGCCACATGTCGTGACTTCATGAAATTCTAAAACATTGAAATGTAGTAACACACTAGTGTGTTAACCCGTGCAATGCACGGGTGATAGGCTACTATTTTTCAATCTCTAATTTTTTTTATTTTATTTTGATTTATCAAAGAAAATCATTTAT
>Ga0315914_1009204_pt1 | contig 12817 bp, 14 predicted proteins | sample MpolenodulesMG_FD_203920 | JGI IMG/M metagenome (GOLD analysis project Ga0315914, IMG submission 203920) | Medicago polymorpha root nodule microbial communities from Los Angeles, California, United States - elongated nodules | ecosystem: Host-associated > Plants > Roots > Nodule | place: USA...
GGAAGAGAGTGTGTGAGAGAGAGGAGAGAGATAGTAAAATCTTAAAAGAAAAAATAATCTTAAGAAATCTCATGTTTTTATGAAAGACTTTTTCATGCTAAAATTTTACTAGAAAATCCCACAAAATCCATCAAAATCCGATTTATTAAACAATTCTTCGAAATTTGAATGATTTTGAATATCACAAGACTTTTTTTAAGTGATGAAGAGTCTTGATTGAATACCACAAGACTTTTTTTAAATGACAAAGAGTCTTGATTGAATACTACAAAACTTATTTTTAGTTGGAAAGAGTCTTGATTGAATAGCACATGATTTTTTTCACGATAAAAAAAAGTCTTTTAAAATCCCTTAGAATCATAATCCAATACACCCATCTCCATTCTGCATCGTGAAATCCACATCCTCTATCGAACCCCAATCCTCTGTCGAGTCCAACCACCGATTCTGACTTCACCACCGAGCTCCACCGTCGATCTTCATTGTTTCTCCTTCACCACCAATCCATGCTTTTTCTCTAGTTCTCCAGCGTCATGGATTTATGATTTTCGTTCTCCAGCTTCACGAAACCCTCTCTCAGCTCCTTTCTCACCGTCGTCGCTATGTCTGAACAAACCTTAGGATCACTCTTTCTCCTTCCCTTTACATCTCTTGTTGCTTATTTGATTTATCTGGTCATGAAACTGAAGAAATTTTGAATTAAGCTAATAAGCTTTTAATGAGCTATTTAGTAATTGTTTTCATTTTTGCTCATCTTGTTGCTATAATAAGCTAGTTAGCAATTGTTTTCATTATTGTTCAGCGTAGCGACACCCACTCCCTCCGTGAAGAAGTAAAATAGGAAATCACATTGCACCTTGGCTAGTTTCAATCTCTATGTTATCACATATCACAAGGATAAGTGATTAATTTTTAAGTCCTATTGATGACTGATTAATTTTTAAAGGTCATTGATATGGATTGACATTGTACCCTGCTTGATTTCTTAATGTTTGTATTAAGCTTATCAAATAGTATTATTAACGAGGTTAAGATTCGGTCATGAACCTGATCAGGTGAATGAAGACATGATTGATGATTGATACTGTTATTCTCTATGTTATCACATATCACATATCACAAGGATAAGTAAATTAGGTAAGGTTATTGATAATGATAGGATTTTAAAGTAACTTCTGTAACATGACAGGAATACTCCATCCGTTTTAAATTATAAGCATATTTGATTTTTTAGGTTCATTAACTCAATGAATCTAAAAAGTCAATTTTGCTTATAATTAAAAACAAAGGGAGTATAAATTTTGAACATTTTGCTTTTCAAGTCTAAACAAAGGTTAACAAACTCTCATGTGTGTGCTTATTAATTAATTTTAGAGCCTAATCTCATGCCTTATTAAAGACTGAAACTGAGAGTATTGCTACTGATCAGTTTAGTGGTCCATCAATGTGATATTGGATTTTGAAAGCTAATCTCATGCCTTATTAATATTCCTTTGCAAAACATAGTCTAACATTTTGTCGAATTTCATCCCCGTCTTCAATGGGGTTTGTGTATCCCCGCCCCATCCTCATTGCTGCAGTGGATAATTTTTCTTTTAATAAAAATAAAAGTATTTTTCAACTCCAAGCGCAATGTTATAATGCATTATCCAGTAAAGAGATAACGATGAACGATGACTATGGTGAAGAAGAAGAGAGAGGTCGAGCGTGTGAGATACGGAAGGAGACAATAGAGAACTATGATAAGTGAGTGTCATAAAAGATTGAGACTCTGACTGTGTGAGTGACATTGATTTAGGGTTTGGATTTCTATTTATATAAAATGGGTAATAAATTAATTTTCTACATTCGGGATTGATTTGAGTATGAGTTTGGGGTGAGTACCTATATCTTTGTTACCCGTCCTGTACCCGAATTTTAAAATCAGTAAAAACCAAAACTCAATCAAAGCGGTGAAAACCCGTCAAATTGGATTTGGTTCGGGCAGGTATCCGCGGGTATGGGTTTATTGCCACGCCTATTCTTATTTAATTTCTAAGAAACTTAATGTTCTATTTGAGTCTTCTGAATAACCCAATAACCTAAATATTATTCCTATATGCACTCCACATCTTCAGTAAGCGACTTCCTCAACCCGTGATTCTTCTGACTTTTTCAAGCTCTCGCGATACGATCTAAAAGTTCGTGAATCAACTTAAACACGATTGAACCACTTCTGAGTTCTTCTATGGTTAGTTCTTAAGGAGTTTTGAGAATGTATGGGTTTGGGTGTTTATGTTTTAGGTTGATTGTTTTAGTGTTGAATTTGATTTGTTTATGACTAGAAGGTAATTTTTGTCTAGATAAGGTAGTGATCTCATCCATCTGTGTTGTTTTTTTGCCTCTTTTATTCCTTTTTCCTTTTTTTTGTCTTTTTGAGTGTTTTCTTTTTGAATTGGTCATGAAACTTGGAACAAAATTTTCCCAACATGTAATGTCTTTAGAGGCATCTTGAATCTTCATTTCATGTCTTCCATTTTTTCTTGAGGTGTCATGTTGTGTCAAATTACATGATTTTTCACTAGAATATACTAAAAAAATCTATGAAATTCCTTTGCTTAGGGAAGAAATAGAATTACATAGATCAATATGAAACATTACAAAATGTATCTTAAACCATGACCAACTTCTCTAATACTCCTCTTCATTGACCTACATCACTACTAAAATGACTGAAAACATACTGAAAATAACGTAAGGTGACATGTCATCACTAATATAAAAAGATAAAAGCAAATAAACCTAAAAATATAAGTAAAGAAAGTTGCCACGCTGAATACTAACAATCCACAGAAACGGCGCCAAAAACTTAATGACAAATTTGACAAGTGCGTCAAACTGTAACAATTAATAATGTAGTAAGTTATCATATCCACAAACATTGTTGGTGTGTGTGTTTATATATATATATATATATATATATATATATATATATATATTGAAATTAATGTGATGAACATAGTGAGAGAAAGAGACAAATACAACACATTGATGTTCCTTAGAGACATTTAATAATAAATCCTTTTTTATGAATGGTTTTTTGCAACTCCTAAGTGCTAACAACTATTTAGTTGAAGTTGACCAAGCATGAAAACTTTTCTTATAAAGTGATCAAACAATTTTCTACTTAAAATATGCAAAGGAAAAAAATATGGATCAACTTCCATATTTGTTTTATGCATTCATCATCTTTCTTTATGTATATTTTACTCCAACCGAAAGTGGTATGTCATTTTCCATGCTATTTTCAAATATCTAATTTATCTCATAGAAAATTTTGATTCACGTTTTAATATAACTTCTTTTATTTTTATTAGACTATCAAGATTTATTGCCATGCTTAACACGCTCTGATTGCCCAAAAGATATGTGTGAATTTCCTACACTTCCGTGGTGTCATCTTTATTCTTGTGAATGCATTTAAAAGTAACAAATAAGCTGAAAAATAATTCAATATTACTTGTATCCATATAACTATATTTGAACATTAAAATATTTATACTCTTATAATTTTCTTCAAGCTTTTATGTATGTTTCTTTGACAAGGTCAAATAGAAGGGGAATAAGACTTCGAGAAAATATCAAGTTGATAATTACTATAAATATTTAAGGACTACTGGTACTGGAGACCCAATGGTCGAGTCAACGCCCAAGGCATATGACCACCATTCTTCTTCTTCTTATCAATAGTACCAGACATTTTACTTCCTTGCGCAACAAAATAAATCTGTGTAGGTTTCAGCACAACAACAATAGCTTGTGTGTTTTTTTTAATGGCAAAATATGTAATATAAATATAGAAAAAAATCTGGGAATTATCCCAAAAGAACAAGAACATCATAGTAACTCTAACAAAACAACCTCGCACAGTAGTTATAAAAAAAAATCTAGAAAATAGAAACCTAAAAAGGAAGGAAATAACTAATGAACAAATTGTTTTTTTTATCATTTTGACCACTAATTATTTGTATAAAAAGATACAATTTAATTTATTTTAGTGCATTGCAAGTTTGCAACACCATTTGAAAGTTTGTCATAATTAACAAACTCATTGTTAGGGGTGTTCAAAACCAAACCAATCCAAAAGAAAAACTATAAATTGAACCAATTCAAACTGAAATCGCAAAAAACTGCATATGGTTCGGATGTATTCGGATCATTTTTTTCTCAACCGCATGGCTTGGTTCAGTTTGCGGTTTTGATTTTACCAACCAAACCAAACTAAACCAAACCGCAATATAAGAAAAACACTAGTTAAATATATATCACTTAGATCAATACTCATAGAAATTCAATGGAAACTTTAATAAAATGACATATTTTTTCTCTTGTTAAGTATCTTCTTTGTTTTTTTCTATCAAAAATGTATTTATGTGCTACTTGAACTCTTAGAGAATGATAAAAAAATTAGTTTTTTATATTTCTTATAAAATATGATTACTTTTTGTGCACGTTTTAATTTGGTCTACATAGTTCAGAACATTGTTCGATGAAAATTGATTTTAACGTTTTAGTTCTATCCTTGTGATTAATGACATTGCTGAAGAATGTTGGAAACATATCGCAACCATGTTTAATGATAAAAAAAATACTCGTGCCGTTCAACTTGAAAATCAATTCAGCAACACCAACCAGAAAGATTGTCACTAAAGCTTATTGTAACCACCTTAAGCTTCTCTCTGACCAATGTTGGCTCTCTTGTTACTAATACCCATTTTGTATTAAAAATGATCGCCGGTCTCACTGATGCGTATGCTAAATTCGTGACATATGTCCAACAACATAACCCTCTTTCCTCTTTTGCCGTTGCAAAATCACGATTAGATCTTGAAGAAACAACCATTCTTCAGTGTGCTACTCGTGAGTCTAGCTTTTCTAACACAATGACACTTTTGGTTAAAACCGCATCAGATGAAACTGTCATCCCTCCTACCCCCACAAGTCAAAACCGCAGTAATCGAGGAAGAAGGAACCAACCACTGCAATAGTGGTGGACAGAACACCGGTCGGGGTGGTCGAAACGGGCCTAACCATTTCGGTGGTGGTTGCCACGGAAAACAATAGCAGTGGCAGCATTGGGGCGGACTTTGGCAACAGTGGGCTCCGAGAAACATTCCACCATGTCCTTACCCGACCTACAACTGGAGGATGCCCAAGAATACCACCAACCCTCATCAAGGTCGAGTTCTTGGTCCAAGACCTCAACAAGCTACTTTCAATGTCAACACACCCAGTCCAACTGACATTGAAAATGTATTACGCACTCTTAACCTTGCTCAGTCGGACCCATCTTGGTATATGGACACCGGAGCCACTTCCCACATGACGTCCTTGCAACGTATGCTCTCATCTTATTTTAAATTGAGCAGAAATAATAAAATCATCGTAGGAAATGGCCAATCTATTCCAATTTACAGTCTTGGTAGTACACAAATAGCAGCCCCCCACCCTCCTATTGTCCTAAACAATATACTACATGCCCCAAATTTAATTAAGAACCTAGTGTCTGTTCGTAAATTCACCACAAATAATAAAGTTTCAATTGAATTTGACCCGTTTGGTTTTTTTGTGAAGAATTTTTAGACGAGGATACCTCTAATGAGATTTGAGAGTCAAGGTCACCTTTATCCCATCGCTACCACAACATCCACCAATAAAGTCGAGCCTACCTCTTCATTTGCAGTTTTGTCATCATCTCTTTGGCATGACCGTTTGGGTCATCCGGGAGAAAATGTTTTACATTCCCTTAAGAAAAATAACTTGATTGAATGTAATAATTCTAGGAAATTACATTCTCATTTTTGTTACTCTTGTCTGCTTGGTAAACATGTTAAATACATTTCATGAATTCTCATAATAGAAGTTTGTTGCCTTTTGATATGTTGTATAGTGATGTATGGACGTCTTCTGTTTTAAGTTCTGTTGGTCAAATATTATGTTCTTTTTTTGGATAATTATTCAAATTTTCGATGGACTTTTCCTATGTGACATAAATCTCAAGTTTATCCATTGTTTCAAAAACTAAGGGCATACATTAACACACAATTTCAACATGACATTAAAACTATTCAATGTGACAATGGTAATGAATATGTCAATAGTAATTTTCGAAAAATGTGTGAAGTTAATGGAATTGTTTTTCGTTTATCTTGCCCTCACACATCTTGCCCTCACACATCTTCTCAAAATGGTAATTTTCGTTTATCTCGAAAAATACGCTCCATTAACAATAATTTATATTCGAACTTTATTAATTCATGCGCCATTACCCACTTCTTTTTGGCATCACGCTTTAGAAATGACAAATTACCTTCTGAATATATTGCCAAGCAAAACTATCAATTTTGAGTCACCACTAAAAATATTGTACCACAAAGACCCATCCTACTCCCACTTACGAATGTTTGGTTGTTTATGCTTTCCTCTTTTTCCTTCATCCAAAATTCACAAACTTCAACCTCAGTCCACAAAATGTGTATTTCTAGGGTATTCGTCAAACCATCGAGGCTATAAATGTTTAGACATCTCTTAAAATAAAATTATTATTTGTCGTCATGTCCTGTTTGACGAAACCATTTTTTCATATGCAAAACAACATCTTCCCCAACCTAATACATACACTTCCTAAACAATGACTTGTCCCCCTACACCATACAACATCTAATGGACCAAAACCAAATCGGCCCATCAAATCCATAACCGGTCAATAACACAAACCATAACATCTCTCTTTCTCCAAACTTAAACATAAATACTCTAGATATTTCCTTACCTTCGCACCAATTGGACTCAAACATAAACTCAACCTTAACATCACCCTCCTCTCCTACACCATCAAACCATCACGATCCCATACCACAAAATCTCCCTCTCATTTTTCAACCAACTGTGCACACAGACACCAAACCAGTAACTAGGAGCCAACATAGCATTTCTAAACCAAACCAAAAATATTATGGTCTCCACACCCATGTTACAAAATCTGCTCTACCTAGAAACCTTGTGTCTGCACTTAAAGACCCAAATTGATAATTGGCTATAAATGATGAATTTAATGCTCTAATTAAAAAAGAGACGTGGGATTTAGTACCCCGACCACCTGATGTTAATGTTATTCGGTCTATGTGGATTTTTATACATAAAGAAAAATCTGACAGTACTTTTGAGTTGCATAAAGCCCGACTTGTAGGTGATGGTGCAGGTCAACAGGTTGGCATTGAGTGTGGAGAGACTTTTAGTCTTGTTGTAAAACCAACAACAATTAAAACAGTTCTTAGCATTACTACATCTCGATCTTGGCAAATTCATCAGTTGGATGTCAAGAACGCTTTTCTACACGACGAACTAAAAGAAACAGTCTACATGCATCAACCCTTAGGTTTTCGAGATCCAAAAAAACCTCATCATGTATGTCTTCTCCGCAAGTCACGTTATGGGCTCAAACAGGCTCCTCGAGCTTGGTATAAGCAACTTGTCGACTACGTCTCATCTATTAGCTTCTCTCAAAGAAAGTGTGATCACTCTCTTTTTATATACAAGAAAAACACTCATATGGCATACATTTTACTTTATGTTGATGATATTATTCTCACAACTTCGTCTGATGGTTTGCAACAATCTATCATTTCCTTACTCAGTTCCGACTTTACTATGAAAGATTTGGGACCTTTAAGCTATTTCTTGGGCATTACAGTCACTCGACACCAACGATGGTTATCTTTATCACAGAAAAAGTATGCTGAAGAAATTATTGCAAAAGCAGGTATGTCATCTTGCAAACCATGCCTAACCCTGGTCGACAAAAGTGATCCATATGCGGATCCATCCCTATATTGCAAGATGAGTGCCACCAAAAGTGATCCATATGCGGATCCATCCCTATATTGTAGTCTTGTAGGATCCCTCCAATATCTTACTTTCACTCGTCCTGATATCTTCTATGCAGTACAACATATATGTCTCTTTATGCACAATCCAATGGAAGACCATATGCATGCTCTTAGACGTATCATGCGCTATATTCACGACACTTGCCATTGTGGTTTGCATCTTTACCCTTCATCCACTACCTCTTTAATTTCATATACAGATGCTGATTGGGGTGGGTGCCCCGACACCAGACGGTCTACTTCTGGCTACCGTGTCTTTCTTGGAGATGACCTGATATCTTGGTCATCTAAACGGAAGCCCAACTTATCCCGCGCTAGTGTCGAAGCCGAATACTGTGGAATTGCCAATATGGTCTCCGAATCATGTTAGCTACGCAATCTTCTCCTTGAGTTACATTGTCCTATTCACAAAGCCACCATGGTTTATTGTGACAACGCAAGTGCAATTTATCTCTCTGGTAACCCGGTCCAACATCAAAGAACAAAACATATTGAACTGGATATTCATTTCGTTCGCGAAAAGGTGGCTCATGGCCAAGTCCGAGTTCTGCACGTACCATCACGATATCATATTACAGATGTTTTCACAAAAGGTCTTCCCTTGATATTGTTTCAAGATTTCCGTGATAGCCTCAGCATTCGTCCACCTCCCGCTTCGACTGCGGGGGAGTATTAGAATCAATTATGTTTATTGTATATTCATTAGGCATTATGATTTGACTTGTCAAATATGTAATTATATTGATTAGGCATTATTAGTTTCTATATCATCATCAGAAATAATTTTATATGTATCACAATTCTCATCAATAATAATCAGAGGATTATATTCTTATACCATCTTCCCTCGTTTCTTTCATTTGTGCTTTCTCTGCCATTCTTTTTCTTCCTTCAGCTTGGATCTGATGGTTTACTCAACTCATACAACAACTCCTTTGTATTTCACTCAGTTTAGGATTCTTTTTCTCGGAAAGTCTTCATCCAACGTTGAGTAGAGTTTTAGGTCTCAAGAACAATTATTTATTGACAAAGTTTTGAATCGTTGGTGACTGAGGGAATCTGCAAAACAGTGAGTCGCGTGTTCAACAAAGGGAATAAAATCAAGAACAAGTTGGCTGATGAGATAGTGAATATGGTGGGTGGAGATTGGGCAATAATACAAAGGGGAGCATATATTGAAGTGAGTGAGTTTAGAGAGAGATGGGGTGTTTGAAGTTTGGGGATGCACTGTAATTGGTTTTTTTTGTTTGTAGATCAAGGTTAGAAGAGTGCAGAGAGATGGTTGAACTGGATGGATCTTCCACTTTAGAAAATAACTAGAAGGCATTCGTGAGTTAAGAAATGGAAGACACACGTGATCTTATTTTGCGGTGTCCGAGAAATGTTAACAAGTGTCCTGAAACACTTGTGTTAAGCAATTATAAAAGGAAATATTATTTTGAAAATTATGTATTGTTGTTATGCAAATTAAGATCACTTGGGCATACGCAAAGCCAATTACCGTGAAACTTTTTATTTTTTGGTGGTGTCCGAGATTCCTTACCAACTGAGATAAGCTCACAAACATAAAATATCAAACGCATGAGAAATGGGTTCTCATAAGAAAACGCAGAAAAATTACTAGAAATTCATTTAACTATGGAATGAAATATTGACATAAGACATAGTATTTCGATATTTCATCATGTTTCGTCACGTATTCATGAATACCATTGAAAATCGAAGAAAAATTAGAGTGTGACTGGAAAAAAAAAAAAGGTTTTTGAAAAAAATAAATAAATAAGGGCAGTTTCGGTATTATAATTAAAATTTAAACGAAATTGGATGTAATTGTAAATTTTTATCAAAGCATATATAAAAGAGTAGTAACAGTGGCACAAACATAACTTCCAGGCATGCAATTGTAAAACTAAAATGTATTCTATCTCACGTGAAAATTGATGAACTCGTCAAGCAGGCAACCAAAAACAATAAGGCAAAACTTATTTATGTATAATGCATGTCCAAATAGGTGAATAGTTAAGGAATAAGTTCTATTACAATGTTTCTCAAAAAAAAGTTCTATTACAATGGACAATAAGCTCAATAAAGATGTAGTCACGATACTAATGCTTAACTAAAAGAAATTTGGTATATATACAATATCAAAACAGCTGAGTTAATTGCAACACTAAGCTGATACAAATCAAAATCACTTCATTTATAAAGCAAATTTTCATCTGATGCAAAGCTTCATTTATGAAGCAAAACTATACTGAAGCCAAACTTGCAAGCCATGCTTCCTTTCCACCAAGCATTTGAGAAGCATCAAAAGAAACTGGAATCAAGCAGATGATTATGCAGGAAAAAATTCTCTTGTCCCATGGTGCTCCCTTATACCAATTGGCAACTCTGCAGATTGCAAACTTGTTCAATGTTGTAGCTACATTAATTAATAATATAATGTTAAGAAATAAACTCCTATCGCAGATAGTTGGTAAAAAAATCAAACTTTGGTGAACCAAATTACCCAAAATCAATGACCTTACACAGACATCAGAAAATCTGAAAGAGTGAAGGAACAACGATAAATGGCAAGGAAAGAAGGAAACCCAAAAACCATAACCAAAAAAAGAATCAAAGAGATTCTATGCATCGGAGTATTGAACAGAGTTTACCTTATTGTGAGAAGGAACGAAATCGGATCAAAATGAGTTTTGAAGGAGTAATGGTTGTCTAGGAGAAATTGAATAGAAGGAATATCGAAGGAAAGGTTTGTGAGAACTGAGAAGCATCTAGGGAAATGTTGTATTTTGGGAATACGAACGGACAGTATTGAAGGAACAATGAGAAAAATAAAAGGTCAGAATGTAAATTTACAAAGTGAAGCACATGATGTGTCTCATAGAAAGACAAAAAATTGTGGACATAAGAGAATTGAAATTGATCCTAACCAAATCCGTGAAGTTCCTTTGAGAAAAAGAAGAACCATCCAATCATTAGCTTGGGTGTTGAATACAAATCCAACTTCTGTGTTTAGACTTCTAAAGAAGAGGATTATACGACGCCATTCAAATTCCATAAAGCCATCTTTGAAAGAAGAAACAAAAGATCTAGGATGAAATTTTGCTTGTCAATGCTTGAAGGTATACCACATGATCCAATGTTTAAAAGTATGCACAACATTATTCATATTGATGAAAAGTGGTTTTACCTGACTAAAAAATCAGAGAACTATTATTTGCTACCGGATGAGGATGAGCCACATCGTACTTGTAAAAGCAAAAACTTTATTGCCAAAGTTATGTTTTTAGTTGCTCAAGCTCGACCAAGATTTGACGCGCAAGGAAATGAAATTTTTTATGGTAAAATTGGCATTTTTCCTTTTGTTACGAAGGAACCATCCAAGAGGACAAGTGCTAACCGAGTTGCGGGAACAATGGAGACAAAAGCAATGACTTCGGTAAACAAAGATGTCATAAGATCATTTTTTATTGAGAAAGTTCTGCCAGCTATAAAGGCAAAATGGCCAAGAGAGGACATAGGGTCTACAATATTTATCCAACAAGATAACGCAAGAACTCATATTAGTCTTGATGATCCTGAGTTCCTTCAAGAAGCCACAAAAGATGGATTTGATATCCGTTTGATGTCTCAAAAATTGGGAAGATGTGAATTCAACGGTTCAAAAAGAAAATGCTAGCATTGCTTAGTTTCAAAACCTACCCAACTTGACAACTCTAGAATTACAAAAGCAACCCAATTTTATGTTGACAATGCACATCCTAGAATTGATATTTCCCATGTACAACTCCTCCAATTTAGTCAAGCTTGATATGATGTTGGGTGGGACTACTTCTATTCTTGAATGGCTCAAATCAAGCCTTCTCAATTTAATCAATTTTCTCTTGGCAACTTGACAATTGAAGATTTCCAAAGGCCAAGAACTTCTAAATTTTGCAAAGCTTCTATTGCATCGATATTTTCCAAAATGCAAAAATCCAAACACAATGTTTGAAGGTCTGTTAGTAACCGAAACGTTGTGGGTAATGATGACAAGTTCAAAGAATTTAAATTTAGTGTTTTAAGGCTTCTCATACCCTCAAAAAAAGTATCGGGGATTTCTAAAGATTGATTCTTACTGCACAAATAGAAAAGCTTAATATTTGGACAATCAATCGTTCGAGGAAGCTCGTGGATATAACACCTATCTAGAATAATCTGTGTGCACCTTTTAAAAAAAACCTTGGTTGGTCATTCCTCATCAAATTGCTTTCTTAGAAAGACGTGTTTGTCCCTACGTGCAATGGAGATAGCTAAATCACAAACAAAGTCATGCATTTGGATATATCCGTATGTTTTAACTTCAAGCAAAAGACAGGTTGCCTCCAAAGATTTGATTATTGTGTAAAGTCTATTTCTTGCATCATCCATGGCATCATTATGCTTTAATATGTCCAAACCCATTGCAACTTTGAGAAAGTCCTCTATTTCATTACCTATCAGTAATGCAAAAAGCAAGAAAAGAGCACTCAGTTCATCACTCTCCAATGAGTTGTAACTCAATTCCAAAGCAGAATAAGTTATCGCGTCCATCGTGAAGGTGAGAAAAACCACAAGAAGGGGGGTTGAATTGTGTTTTTGGAAACTTCTTCTTTAACGTTCTAGATAACTGTCCTTAGGTTCAGAGTCTGAAGTAGTTCAGAGTCTGAGTGAGTTCAGAGTCTATGTGCAGCGGATAATGTAAAGAACAGAAGAAGAAAGAACACAATCAATTATACAGGTTCCTTCCACAAACCGGAAGTAGTCCTGTCCTCCTTGCACTTCCAAGGAGAGTTCCACTAAAATGTAATCTCAAATTACAAGTTGCTCAATCACACAAGAAAGAGACTTATCTTCGCTCAAGGACA
>Ga0315914_1009210_pt1 | contig 12800 bp, 5 predicted proteins | sample MpolenodulesMG_FD_203920 | JGI IMG/M metagenome (GOLD analysis project Ga0315914, IMG submission 203920) | Medicago polymorpha root nodule microbial communities from Los Angeles, California, United States - elongated nodules | ecosystem: Host-associated > Plants > Roots > Nodule | place: USA...
TGCGTAAAAATAAAGCAACGATTCTGGTTATTAAAATACAAATAAAACTTTTAAAATACGAGTGAAAAATTTCAACTGGTCAAAATTTGGGGTATGACAACATTCATATAATTTAAATCAAGCAACACCTTAATAATATTTCTAAACCCTCTTTTAACCTCACACTTCTAAATTTGCACATTAATTTAATTATTCTCTCAAAGCGCTACCACCGTCGCAGCGATCCCCGAATGAACTTTGAGAAATACGGCTTTCCCGTTCATCTCAGTTAATTTACACTCATGATCTCGAACTCTTCTCTCTCACCCCATACCTGGATTGAAGCAGCGACTCGAACAATTAAGCAAGCTCACGTCTCCTTTCCAATGGACGTCGTGGCCTACGCATAACTACTCAACAAAAGATAGCTTGGTTTGTTGTATTGCAGCACCGACAAGGTCTTACTTTGGCACCGCCCATAGTGATAAGAGAAGTTTATAAAATAAGTCATTGGCTCGGCATATGTGATGATTTTCTTTTAGTGATACAAAACGGTGATAGTAGGAAGTCTAGAAGCCTTCAAGTGATAGCCATAGATGTTACTTGCGGTCAACAAAAACTTACGTTTGGGTGAAGGTTACAAAACCTAATCCATGACTAAGTTGTATAGCTAGAGGAGAATTAAGAATGCCATGAATCATGATGTGTAGGTTTGTGGTGCGGCGCAGTATACAACAGATAGGAGAGGAAACTAGAATTAGGTCATTTGACAACCTATTAGCCTATGTATGTATACACTGAGGCTCAAAGCTCATCTATGTCACTTCTTTTTCTAAATAAATCCATTGATTTATATCATAAGAAAATAATTAATTACTATACCTATAATTCTCTAAAAAAAAGAACGTGCACATATATATGGACATATATATATATATATATATATATAGTATAAATTACACATGGCTCAAATTATAAAACATAAAGTAACTAAATAATAATAATAATAATAATAATAATAATAATAATATACTACACTTAAATGATAGTTCAAGAATATTATTATCTTGGCTCACTTAACAAGAATTCAAAGCAAAGAATAATAATTAAATAATAACTAAGAAAAATATATATACATATATAAAATATATAGAAATTTTGGGATGTTACACCTTTCCACCTGAATTTTCCTTCTTTTGCTTGGTAAACTTGGTACTAATATGTCCAGACTCTCCAGTTATAGCAAACCATATTCGTACTTTTGCACTCGAAATCCTTGTGTCCTCCCTTCCCACACTTGTAGAACACTGGTGCAAGACTCCTACAGTCAGCAACAACATGACCAAATGTACCGCACCTAAAGCACTTCAACTCTCCTTTACTCTGAGTAGATCCACCAGTAGCTTTTTGCTTTCCCTTGTCACCCGAAGCTCCATATGGCTTGCCACGCTCATGCCTCTTGCCCTTCTTATCATTAACCATCTTGTAGTAAGTAGACCTTGCCTTACTATCCTGATAAAAAATCCAACACTTATTCACCAAGGTTGGAAATTCCCGAATCTCATGGAAACCTATGAACTACTTAATCTCTGGGCGAAGTCCACTTTCAAACTTGATACACTTTGATGCCTCTGCACCCACTGAATTGATATACGCGCAAAAGCGAGATAACTCCTCAAAAGGTAGATGTTTATCATACCTAACTTGAACACAAAAGAATTGAATTTAGGGAAGCCAAAATGTTAACTTTTCATACCGTTGTTGATGAGAAGTCATTGATGTGAAAGGAGCGCACTCAAATTGAGAGACTATGATACCATATGGAAAAAATGAAGATTGACGATGAACAAACTAATGATCGAGAGCGCACTCGTTAACATTTCCTTTTAAGAGAGGTTGCTTCTTAAAAAAAAATAGTATAAGAGAGGTGTAGACTAAGCACACTCTCACTAGACAATAACCTAATTGAAAAACACTCCTATAAGCTGGGTGGGTCATTATATACTTCATAAATCATCTTGGTTGTTGTTGTTTTTGGATTTCCAAACTGTTGTATTTGGATTTCCAAATTCTATTATCTACCGAAGTTGTTACTAGGTTGAGTCACGAACAGGTCACTCTCTTGAAGATATTTTGTGGCACTGCCCAAAATTGTGCAAGACAGACTATCAACTACGCCGCCGTCAGGATAAAACCGTTTGAGAATTACACCTCCAATATGGTACCAAGACCATTCTTTTAATACTGAAACCACTTTAATATGGTACTATTACTACTCTATTATGGTGTTGAGACCACTCAAATATGGTGTTACCACCATTCTAATTATTAACTTCTCCAACTATGATACTATGATCACTCAAATATGACTTTACTTGGTGTTTAATCTTCCAACCTTCCAATTTCTTTCCATCTTCACACCAATGTTCCAACAGTTGTTTTGTGCTCTATTGATGTGGCTAAGTCGACGCTTAAGCGTGTAATGCAAAATCTATATAACTTTTTTTAATCATCATATATCAATCACAAATCAAATACAATTAGAGTTTAAGAAAATGGGATGTCACATTATTGTCCCTCTATTTTATATTAAACTTCTAATTAATGGGATCACTTCTTCCCTCAAAAAAATAATTAATGGGATCACTTCTGTGTAAGGTTCGTATTGTGATGATCCAAGGTCTTCAAAGTAGTCGGTTACTTGTGTAGTGATCGTACCAAATCCATATTAAATTTGCAGTTAAAAAACTGTTGCAAAACTTTATTTTTAAATTTGCAGTTAAAAAATGGTTGCAAAACTTTATTTTAAACAAAAAATTAATCAAGGGTGCAACACCAACTAGAATAACAAAATTTCAACTTGCTATTCCTTTTTTCATTTTAATTGTTTATATACATGTAATTATTATCTGCTGACGCATTGAAGTCTCTCACAAGAACAAAATAACAATTTATGCTCAATGCACTACATTATATATGGCAATTTCACCATTTGTCCTTATTAGAGAAAATTGTTGTTGACACATATATTAGGGCTAAAAAAACACATGTAAAAGACGAAAATGCCCCTGCAGCAGTTAACTACCGAAGTAAGGAACCGGCTGCAGTTAATTACCAAAGTTCCGAAGTGTATGAATTAACGAAAAAAGGAAAGAAAAAAAAAAAAAACTCGGCACTTAAGTGCCGAAGTGCATGAATTTTGATTTTTCCCAAACTTTCCAAACACACTCATATTGTAGCACAAAAAAAGTCAACAACCGAATTTTTGTGATGGCAGTGAATTTTGTGAAACACATTGTGAAGTTCCATTCCACAAAAGTACCAGAAATTTGTGAATCTACACAACTTATCCTTTCTTCGAAAATATGATTGGAAATCTACAATTTGCTTGTATACAGTTGACTCTTTTACTCTTATTTTCATAATCATCACAAAAATTCAGTCACCATAAATACATATACTGCTAAATTAAAACGTTCCACTTTCCAATATTATATTCTACTATTTTTGTGCTACAATATGAGTGTGTTTGGAAAAGTTTGGGAAAAATCAAAATTCATGCAATTCGGCACTTAAGTGCCGAGGTTTTTTTTTCCTTTTTTCGTCGGCAGTTAACCGCCGAAGGAACTTTGGTAGTTAACTGCAGCCGGTTCCTTACTTCGGTAGTTAACTGTCGCAGGGGCATTTTCGTCTTTTACATGTGTTTTTCAGCCCTATCATATGTGTCAACAACAATTTTCCTTATTAGAAGTTTGGTCCAAAATTCTTCCAGAAATAGCATGGCAAGTGCTGCAGTGAAATTAGGATCTTTTGTCAAGGAAGTAGCCAATTTGTTGAACCAAAAATTGCTGGATAGATGATTTTGGAACATTATCAAGCTTCATGGTTGGACATGTTCTTTGAATAATTTGTTGAGGTGAAGTAACATGAACTGAACCTATAGGAGCTTCTTCCCTTTGGCTTGATATCATTGACATTTCAGCTTTCTCATGACCATGGTTGTGCTCTCCTTCATATGTTGCAACTAGTATAGTAGGGTCTTCAACACTTTTTTGCACCTAATTAATTATGACATAAGAGATCAAAATTTGATCTTGTTTGGGTGATTCTTGAATCAAAATCATGAATACCAAAATCTTAGCATTTGTTTACTTTAAGAAATGTTTTCTATTTTATTTATTGTTTTCACTTTGATTGTAAAATTGTTGTCTATTTTACTTTGGTTTCTTATTTCTTAATATTTGTAGGCTTATTATATCGTTTGGTCCCCTAAATAATTTCATGTTTTCATTTTGGTCCCATAATTAATAAAACAGGCGTTTTAGTCCCTCACTTTTTGTTCCGTTTGCTAAATAAATCCCTGATTGTTAAGTTTAACCTCAATTTATTTAGGGACACTAAAATTATTACGTTTACTTAATAGTTAGTAGTATATAAATATATTTTTCTTAACTTGCTTGGATTAAGTCTATTAAAAAAATATTTTTAAAGCACCTTGATTATGAATTAATATTTTACAACAAAAAAAAAACAAGAAGAAAAAAACATTCAAGTAATTAAAATGACAAAACTTTATAGATTCGTCCAAGGCACAAAAAATCTTACGACCAACATTGTTAACTACGTTCTTAAGTTATATACACATGAATGAGAGTGATGAATTGACGGTGTAATTTTTTTTTTTACCCTGATCATACATGAAAATTAAACTCTATAATTATATGTATAGTTAGTTGTATACGGACCTTGAGTATAGAGGAACACTAACGTTAAGGGTGCGTTTGGTTTACAAAACAGCAAGTACTGTACAGAACAGTACAAGAAAGAACAACACAATATAAGGGGGAACAACACATGACAAATTTTTATGGCATTGAATATTTTTTGTTTTATATGATTTTTGGGGGACGAAATGTTATTTTGGTATTTTAGACAATCTGTACGTGAGACAAAAAGTTGTGTTGTGGTTTGGCGAGGGACAAAAATATCAGTTTTTGTCCTGTCTCTTGCCTCTAGTTTGTCTTGTACCTGAAACAGTTTTACAAATCAAACACTGGACAACTGGAGTTGTTCTGTCATGTCCTTCATTTTTTAGCAAATCAAATGCACCCTAGGATTGAGTGAAGTATCCACACATGTTGATTCCATTGCAATTTGCTGCTGAAAGGAATTAAAATAGTAGAAGCCAAAGTTCGTGGAGATATATAGTAGTGAAATTAGGTGGAAGACTTTTTTTTGAGAGGAAATTAGGTGGAAGACTTTGATTGTATTCTTATGAGGGGAAGGAAAGATGGAGGAAATGAGAATGCAATAACAAACTCCTTAATGTGTCGTCATCTTTGGTTACGTCGTTTGCTAGGGCGTGTGTAAGGCGCGTAGGAGAAAAATTAAGCATAGGAATTAAATACAGGTCTTTTATTGTACCAAAAAAATGATATAGATCTTTCAATAAGCGTAGGACAAAACACCGTATGAATTTCAAACTCGAAATTTCATAGTTGTGTTTACGAGTTTCTTATAATTTTATTTACGGATAAAACCAATATATGATTCTTTATTCCGTCCTAAAATTATATATATGTTGGGCCAATTTATACATATTAAAACAAATGAAAGAGAATCATATTTTTACTAAAGTACTCTTATCATGTATTGTTGTATTTACATTTATGATAAATGCAAAGTGAAATATATGAAATTCAAAGTATTACGGATAGTATTAATTAGGAACAAAATTGACAAAATAAATAATTAAATTAAAGTTGTATTAAAAATGAAAAGAGATTAGTCATTTTAAGACAATTTTTTTTTACAATTGAGCCGGTCATTTTTGGACGGAGGGAATATTTCATTTAATTCGAAATACAATTTAAAATAGTTGTTAATTCATACAAAACAATTGTTAATAGTCTCACGAGTTTGATGGTCAAATGTCGTAGATATAGTTGATTTGCTAAGTTTGAATTCAGTATACCCCACTTCTCCGAATTTAGTATGTGCGAATTTTGCCGTTAAACTATTTCAATTGCAAAATCAACACAAAAACAACTTTCATTAAATACGACTTCAACCAAAAACAACTTAATTTCAGTAATATAAATGTGTTGGTTAACCAATGAGAGTTGAAGTTTAGCGTAAAAGGTTAAACTTTTACAACATGTGAGTATGACAAACGAAAGTTTGAATCTCGTTAAAATTTGTGATCACATTTAGTATCTATCAATGTCTTAAAATTATCTTTGAGAGAGAAAATCAATGAAAAAAACTACTGTAGGTTAATTTTGAAAAAGATACACTCTTTAAAATTTCCATTTTCTTAATCAATGTCCTAAAAGCACTCTTTAACATTTTTTTCTTCTTATTTTCCATTCTCTAATTATTCTATGTCTTTCAATATCCTCCCACAAGTTGGAGCGTCGTAGATATTTATCACGTCCAACTTGAAAACAAAAGAATTGAACTTAAGAAAGCCAAAAATGTTAACGTTTCATACATTCGTTGATGAGAATTAAAGCGGAAGGAGCACACTCAAATTGAGAGGTTCATGATACCATGTGAACCAATTAGAATAACAAAATTTCAAGGGTGCAACACCAATTAGAATAACAAAATTTCAACTTGCTATTTCTTTTTTCATTTTAATTTTTTATATACATCTAATTACTAGCTGTTGACGCATTGAAGTCTCTCACAAGAATCAAACAAAATAACATAATTTATGCTCAATGCACTACATTATATATGGAAATTTCACCATTTGTCCTTATTAGGAGTATGGTCCAAAATTCTTCCAGAAATAGCAGTGGCAAGTGCTGCAGTGAAATTAGGATCATTTGTCAAAGAAGTAGCCATTTGTTGAACCAAAAATTGCTGGATAGATGATTTTGGAACATTATCAAGCTTCATGGTTGGACATGTTCTTTGAATAATTTGTAGAGGTGAAGTAATATGAACTGAACCTAAAGGAGCTTCTTCACTTTGGCTTGATATCATTGATATTTCCGCTTTCTCATGACCATGGTTGTGCTCTCCTTCATATGTTGCAACTAGTATAGTAGGGTCTTCTACACTTTTTTGCACCTAATTAATAATGACATAAGTGATCAAAATGGATCTTGTTTGGGTGATTCTTGAATCAAAATCATGAATACCAAAATCTTAACATTGATTTCACTTTGATTTACTGTTTTCTATTTTATTTATTGTTTTCACTTTGATTGTAAAATTGTCCTCTATTTTTACTTTTGTTTCTTATTTTTAAATATTTGTACTTTACTTTCATTTTTCTTGTACAAATCTTTGAAAAGAAAAAATAAAGTGAAAAATAAGATAATTTTAAAACTTAGAAGTCTCATATTAAAGTCTTTATATGAAAAAATGTGGTTGGTAGGAAAAATCAACTAAAATTTCCAGTCAAATTTTTCGATAGAGTTTACTAATCCGTGAAGTAGGCGGACACTTAACATCAAGATCATGTTAAGAATACACATGTTTGGTGTAGACAAAAGTGTTGTTTGCTAACAGAATTTTAAATTATTACCTTCTTTTTAACTGGGCAGCTTGGAGCATAGGAGCACCTAAAGTAAGCTCTAGGAGAGGGGTTATCTCTAGTAACCTTCTGGCCATATTTCCTCCATTGATATCCATCCATCACATACTTTATACCACAAATAAAAATTGAAAATTAATCAAGGTTAGTACTTGTGATTAACAAAACCAAACACACACTATTGAAGTTGCTAGAAAAATTAAATTTATACATCAAAATAATAAAGAAATTAACTTACTAAGCTATTACTAGATGCTTCTGTCTTCACAAGAACCTTATAAGCCTTAGGTGAGGAAATATCCCTACATGGCCTTTTGATTATTGATTCTTCATCAGAAACAGTACTGCAATCATTATTATTGATAATACCAAACATATTGATGCAACTTTCACTCTCAGCTTTTCTCTTCCTTGATTGTTGTGTTTGGTTTTCAAAATTTTGATTCATCAATTGATTCAATTGCTTTTGCATAGTCTCATAATTTTCACACATGTTTGTCAATGTTTCATTAAGCCTCTTGTTCTCACAACTGAGACGATGTAACTCTTCAACCAAAACTTCGTCCTGCTCATAAAATTTCCAATGTCACTCTAAGAAATTAAGGGACATGTATGAAACTAAAATCTATTACATATTTATGCAAATACTAGTAAAAACAGTTAAATTATCAACAAAAATTAAAAATAATTAGAATGAAATTAGTATACAATACTTAGTGATCGAATAAAGGGTGGATATAGGTCAACTTTTGTAGATATATAGTGTCGGATATAGGTGAATAATTATCATAAGATTTAATTCATATACATCAACGGTCTAAAGAGCCTTTACACTTTTTGTTTAAAACTTTATCGCAATTAATGCTTTATTTTAGAATTTTACACTTTCGATCAATCATAAACATCAAATTATTAGAAACGTTTGACTTTTATTACAACTGTTTTTAAATTGTATACGATACGAACCTTGAATATAGAAGGAGCATTAACGTTAAGATTGAGTGAAGTATCCACGCATGTTGATTCCATTGTTATTTGCTGCTGAAAGAAATTAAAATGGGAGAGGTTAAAGTTCGTGGATATATATAGGTGTGAAAGGTGGAAGGAAGACTTTGAATATAAAGGAAAATTGAAGGAAATGAGAGTGAAATAACAACTACTCTCAATATGTCGTCATCTAAGTTCGTCATTTGCATGGCGTATATTAGGCGCGTAGAAGAAAAATTAAGCATAGGAATTAAATATAGTTCCTTATTTCATTTGTATTCGTTATGTTAATGGTATTTCCTACCAAAAAAATAAAATTTGTATGTTAATAGTACTCCTAGGAAGATTATAAAGACTACAAAGATATTGATATGTTGAAGCGCAAATCCAAATCCAATACATCCATTTTCTCTAAACTGCACCAAGACGAATACTAATATGCTTGTCTTAAATCTTGGTTAAAATATATATTTACATTTAATGTATGTTAAACAATATACTTCAGGTAGAGGAAATCTATAGAAAAAAAAAGTGTTATTGAAAAAAATAATATCAAATTGTTGTTTTTTTTTTAAGAAGCTAAAAATATATCAAATTGTTGTTGGTATTTCCCTTTCCCTTTGTCGTTATATATTTTTATTCATAAGCATAAAGATTATATGTAAAAAATTAAAAAAATTGTTTTATCAAAAGATACATCAACATTTTAGAAAATTTAATTTGGGGAAAATAAAACGTCACACATTTGCAAACCATATACTTCTTTTTAAATAATTGTCTTTTTAGCATTTTTTTCTTCGTCTTAAAATAATTATCACTTTAGAATACCAATACAACATTTATTATTTTTTCAACTGTTATAAACTTATTTATTCAATTTCATCAAACTTAACTTATCCACTAACTACAATTAATAAGGTTAGTAAATGATACTACTTTTATCATTAAAATCAACACAATTAATTATTTCTTTAAAAATCGTACATAAATATTAAACGACTATTATTTGTAGACAGAAAGAGTATACTAGTTAAGACTAGTTAAGAAGACTGAAAAAATAAATTTAAAATTGAAAAAAACATTTTCAATACTATATATACTACATTTGTTTCCTTAACGGGTGTCCTCAAAGCACCGGCTATCATTTCTCATATTATTATTACCAATTTAGTAGCACAAATGATAGTATAGTCTTAAACATGTGGTGATGATACTTGCATATTCAGTCCAAAAAATATATATTATATATAATAGAATTTCAACGACCATCAAGTCACGTTTACAATTTAAGTTGCACATAGCTCCAATATTAGTTAACCACTATGGTTTTGTCGTCATAGTGTAGTCTGGATTTCGTTTTCATTTCGTGTCCAATCCGGGTACGTGTAGTAGAGAAATACTGGTTGTTTACAACTCTAAATTTTCTATAAAAAATATTGAACACGCCTAAAATTACACATAATTTAATTATTGTAAAAAACCACATCATTTAATATATTTTTTTCCTCCTATTTTTTCACTTTTTCTGCATGTGTTCAAATTATATTGTCAAAAGAGAAATACTAGGACACGCTATGCAACATTCCATTCTTTTATTGACAACAATCAGATCTATTTTAACGTACGGAACTAACATTAATTTTAACTAATAAAAAAATAGATGTTAAAAATAGAATGTTTTTGGCACTTTTTTTTTTCCTTCCAAATTTTGTGACTATGCAAGACTTCATTGAGTTCATTTTTGTACACAATCATGTTTATTCATAACTAGTGAATAGACGAGCATCAATGTGTTAACTATCTTTTTTTTTTACTGCACTTAACTGAATAGAGATGATCAATTTTGACTAATATACCATGATCAAATATTTTTTGATTAATAGATTAAATGAAAGGAAAATTTAGGATAGTGAAAAATCCAAACTAAAAGACATTATTCCCTTTTTTTAGGGAACGTTGTTCCATTTATATATTACTCCATTATAGATTATCTTTTCGTGTTGTGTTTCCTCCTTTTTTTAAGAAAATCATATACATTTTTTTTAAAATCAACATGTTATTTTAATAGTAAATGGCGGACAAAATTAAACAATAAAAAAGTGTCATATATTGGTATAGATAATAAGAGCTCTCTTAACCTACTCCAATCGTCACCTTCTTTACGTCACCTTTATTACGTTCTTTAATTTCTTTACAATTTTTCCACATGATACAATATTTTCCCAATTTTGAAAAGTTGAATTTCTCCAAACCAATTTCTTGTCTTGTTTCGTCTTTTTGCATCTTCTTGGTTGGTACAATTCTCTCTTTTAATTTTTAATGAAGTTTATTTTGAACTTCTATTCAAATAAAAATTGAATTTAAAGACGGGCACATGTACTCTTGTGTGCATGAAATTTCATTGAATATGAAATATTTAATGAAGGATAACTAACTAGTTCTTTCCAAAAACGATATTTTATTTAGTAACACCAAACTTTTCAATATATTATTGACTTCTTGCTGGTTGGAGTATGTGAGCTGTTGTAACGTATTCAAGCATGCCACTAAAAAGCATGGATAAGTTCTACTCTACTATACTTTAAACTTGTTCTCCTCCTTAGTCATTTATGTATTCTTTACAACTTCTTGATCATTTATATAGACTTTTGTTGTTTTATTTTTTGAAAAAAAAAACTAATATAATTCTAATGTAGGCCTAGGAGAAATAAACTCATTTAAATATAAGAATGTCATTTACTCTCTGTACTCCCTATTTTAATATGTATTTTTATTTATTGAAACATCATTTGTAAAATAATATTAAATGAGTCTATCTCTCGTAATTTACTATAATGTTTTGTTTTGTTTTTTTTTTTGTGTGTAATTTGATATCATCTGCATGCATCACAATGTACGGCACAATCCTTAAAAAAATGTAGCATTTTTAACTAACAACACTCAAATATTACTTGAATTTTCCAATAACTAGAGAAGATACTGATCCGAAATAACACATCAACATAAAAGATTTTGGAAGAATGAGACACTCTATTGCGTTAACCATGCAGTTCCTAAGAGAAAGATGTCAAGGTAATCCGAAGTTCGGCCATAAAATAAGTATAGTCTGACCAAATATTTTTCCACCAAGAATTTAAATTTGGGTTCTGCAATACGATTCTTTCTTTAGTGGAGCTCATTAACTATTCTATTTCATTAAAGAAAATTAGCCAATTTACTTTTCTACTAAAGAAATAAAAGACTCAATTAATTTTGAAAGGGTTTGCTAGTTGGGCGTAAATTAGCATAATCCAATTTCTTTTTTTAATAAAGTGAATGAAATCAATAGTCAATGAACCTAAATTACGAATTAATCATTCAAGAGAAGAACTAGAATTTGAATTTCGGATAAATAATGTTTTGTCAAACTTTACTTACCTCATTTTCAGAAAAACTTCTTTTACTGCAAACTGGCCAAAGGGCGTGTCTATATATATCACAAGCTTTTAAAATGTACTTCATAGTTTATAGAGTTAAATATGTTTTTGGTCCCAATAAAATTGAGACATTTTAAGTTTAATCCTTACTTAATTTTAATAGTGTTTTTAGTCCTTATTAAAAAATTGCACTCAATTTTAGTCCTTACTAAATATAAATTTGTTTAATTATGCTTAAACTTTTGAGATTTAAATTTTTTTTTTTTTGCAGAAGTGTTAAGAAAATTTCTAAAAGTTCATCTGTAAAAAATTATCTCAAAATTTTATTTCTACGTCTAGATTTTTGTTACTTTTATCTTGAACTTTTGTTTTTTAAAAAAATTTATGTTTAATTCATTTCATGTAAAAAATTCAAAATTTTAGAAAAAGAACTTTTCGTGATGTTCTAAACTTGTCTCAAAAATATCGTTAAAAAATTTAAGAGTTAAAGGATAATTAGTGAAAGTTTGTTTTAGTAGGGACTAAAACTACATGTAAATTATTTTTATAGAGAAAAAAAAAAGCTATTAAAATTAAGTAAGGATTAAACATAGAAGTTTCATATTTTATAAGGACCAAAAATATATTTAACGCTAGCTTATATGTCTAAACTATATAAAAGAAGTCTTCAATTTAATTTATAATAATGTAGTAAAAAATTTAAATTTATATTAAGGTAATTAGAGCCAACAATACTTAATTCTTCACTACTAGAAAATATACATTTAACAACAGGGATTTCACATCAGTGGAGAAATACATGAGGGGAAATATACACACGGTGGCAATTTTGAAATTTTAGTGAACTTTGTGAAGCTTTTCCCATCAAC
>Ga0315914_1009211_pt1 | contig 12799 bp, 10 predicted proteins | sample MpolenodulesMG_FD_203920 | JGI IMG/M metagenome (GOLD analysis project Ga0315914, IMG submission 203920) | Medicago polymorpha root nodule microbial communities from Los Angeles, California, United States - elongated nodules | ecosystem: Host-associated > Plants > Roots > Nodule | place: USA...
TTGAAATTAATACTAATGTGAAGAGAGATGAGGTGGCGAAGCTGATCAATGAAATGTTGTTCGGAGAAAAAGGAAAGAAGATGAGGCAAAAGGTCATGGAGTTGAAGAAGAAGGCAGAGGAGAACACTAGTCCAGGTGGTTGTTCATACATGAACTTGGACAAAGTTATTAAGGAGGTTTTGCTTAAACAATACTAGATTAAAGTCATTTATTGTAGGAATGGTAGTTGTGTCATGTCCTCTTGAATTTGTTTTATTGTCAAAAAATATGGTGCATTTAGTGTGAGGTGCTAGTTATATTTAAAATGTAAACCATATAAGTATGACTTATTATGTGATTTTAGTTCAATATAAATAATGTTTCATGAAATTCAGTTACTAGTGTTATTTTTGTTTCATTTGCATATATACAAAGGGAATAGAATTGTATTTGTTGGCTTGAAAGCTGTCAGTAATAGTGGCAGAAACATGCACATTATTTACTATGGACCTGGTTTATCTGATATCATAGTGAGTGATAATACTAGTGATGATCATAACCAGCAGCAAGATTGTTTACTTTACTTGGGAAAGGGGAATTAATTCAAGAAAAATGTCAAACTTTTTGATGTAGTACATTGACACAAAAGAAAAGGTATTTTTTGTGTCATAGAGCCAAAAATGTACAAGGTTAATCTGTCGGTATTCTAGAAAAGGGGTATTCAAGAAATCGGCTATATAGAACAAATCACGTAATAATAATGTCCTTTAGACTATATTCTTGTCAAATTCATTAATTTACAAATATTTTTAAAGGTTAAATATATTTTTAGTCCTACAAACTCATGAGTTTTTTAAGTTTAGTTCCTATAAAATTTTAATGATGATTTTAGTCCTCTAAAATATTGTAGTTTGTAAAACTAGTCTCTATTTTAAAAACTTTTTAAGAAAATGGACACTTTTAGTCCTCAAAAATAGTCCCAATAAAATGCAAATAGGAATTAAAAGTGAATAAAAGATTTGTAGGGACTAAACTTGAAAGTTTGTAATTTTATAGGGACTAAAAATCACATTTAACCCTATATTTTACTATTGAATCAAATCCTTAAAGTTATGTCTAATGTATAATATATATAAGGTCCGGGATTCAAACCCCGACCACCACAAAAAAAATCTCTAAAAGTTATAATCAAATATATTTTCGCATCATTATCAAAAATGACAAGTCATGAAAAAAAACTTTAAATCGAGTTGTGGCAAAAAAAATTATTTTACGATTTGCAACGTAAAGAAATATCATGACAATGTCTAAAAATAAAATAAGTAACAATCAAAAATAATAAAAGAGAGGTATTTTGAAATACCTCATAAATACTTCTATTTCCCCTTCTTCTTTCTCTTGGTGCCAGTCTCGAACTGTGTACCTTAAAGGTGAAGTATGACCTTACAACCATTTGGCTTCACAGGAAACTTGGCAACATATTTGCTGCACATATGTATTTAACTACAAGTTTGTTCTTTTTCGGAACTAAAGTGTTTCCAACTTTGTAGTGGGTCCTGTATGCTTTGAATGTGTTGTTCGTCTTCTATTGGATTCTTATGGGCTAAGATAAAAAAAAATGCTTACTACGAAATATTTAAAGTGCTGCTCTTCTCCCATCTGTTTTTATTCGTTTTCATCGAAATAGTTAAGTATGAGTTAACTCATGCAGGTGTATTTTTAGATAGAATGAGCAAAATCGGATAGAAGAAGAACAATTTTCAAATATTTATGGATAAACTATAAAATTGTAAATATATTTCAAATGTTTTTTTGTTTGCAATTTTATAAAGTATATATTTGATGACGAAAATTAATTTTATAGAGTATATAAACACAAATTTAAAGTCGTTAAAGTTGAAAATGATAAACTTGTAAACAAACTCACAACAAACATGTTACGGATGTGAAAATACCTAAAAATATAAATAAAAAAATATCAAAATATTTATGTGTTCGTATCAATAACATTGACATCCAAATTATTGATGAATTATACAATTGACCAAAGTTGATTTGTCAATCTTGATCTCTTTTATGTTGAGAAAATAATAAATACCTTTTTTTTTCTCAAGGAAAATAATAAATATTAATATATTCTGACGGGGTTAATTGTGTTTTTGGTCCCTATAAATATATCAAATTTTTTGTTTTAGTCCTTCTAAAATTTTCCATCAACTTTTTGTCTCTATAAAATTTCCAATTACTACTTTTGAGCTTTATTTTTAAATTTTAAATTAATTTTTGTATAATTTAAATAAATGTGTAGAATATTGTAAAAATTTGTCCCAAAAAAATTTAGAATTTTTTAACAAAACATAAATTAAATATTCAAATTCATATTAATTCATGCTTTGTTAAAAAATTCTATCTTTTTTGTGGAAAAGATTCTTATAATATTATAAAAAAAATTGCAAAATTTTATTCAAAAATATGAATTCTACATATGGACCAAAAGTGAAGATAGAAAACTTTTTGAGATTAAAAGCTGAAAAAAAAAATTAAAGAGATTAAAACGAAAAATTAACATCTATAAGGATCAAAAACATCTTTATCTCTGACGAGGAAAATATTAATTTTCTCTCTTAACAAGGTAAAACTTAATTTTACTAAAAAAATAAAAACTTTAAAAACTGAAAGTCAACCAATTCAACAAGTATATCAACTTTTTTTTGGCTGGATATATATCAACTAATCTTCTTTACTGTTTAGTCGATAGAATGCTATATTTACAAATGTAGTTTCCGTCATTTTTTTTGTGGAGTAAAAGTTGATATTTAATTGTTGTCACCAATTTACAAGTTTTAGGGATTGTTCTTGCAGAGGCCCAACAATCGATGAATTTTCTAAGTGAATCATGGGCTAATATGGCTCGGAACGATGAAATTGTTGATTTGGACGAAAATACAAGTCAGTCATTTCAATTGGTGGTCCCTAGAAAGAAGAAACTCAAGAAGAAGCAACCTGAGACAAACAAAGAATTTAAGGTGGGTGCCTCGAGTTGTTCACCTCATTAGTTTGCTCTTTTGCTTTCTATTTGTTTTGGTTTTCTTTTGCTTTATGAAGGATTTTGGTTTTTGTCCCCCATCTTCTTTGTACTTTCTTTTTCTTTCATTTAATATATGATTTGAGTTCTGCAGCAGGAGACCCCTCTGCATCCCATCTTTTGCTTTAAAAAAAACTAATTTTCTTTAAATAAGTAAATTAAATTATAGTAATATTTTGAATTTGAATGAAAATTATATAAAAAGAGGTATTTTAAAATACCTCATATTCTTTATCTTTTCCCCTTACCAATAAACCACTTGGGAGCAAATGTCAATTGAAACTAAACAATTATATTTATTCATAGAGTTGTATTATTTGAAAAAACCATTTGCTTGACAACTTATGAGACACTCATAGATTTATAAAGAAAAAGTAAGTATTGACACAAAAATCAAAACAATAGAGAGATAAAGTAAAAACATAACGTAAATATGAAAGAAAAAATTGTCAAAAAATAATTGTACATATATCATTTCTCTTATTCGTATGCTTATGTTAAATGAGTTGTCCTTATTGTTTTGGGATGGGGCTAAAATGTGGATCCTAGCATCACTAAATAAGTTCAACCATATTTTAGTGGATTGTTAAAATAAGTTCGACCATATTTTAGTGGATTGTTAAAATTGCTAGTTAATTTATGAAATTGTATAATTTTGTAAATTTAAATATGGATTATGAGTTTTTTTTTTTTTTGAGAGAAAATATGGATTATGAGTTGATTTTGCTGAAATTTGAATTTTAGTGTTGATCAATTTGAAATTTAAATGCTAAGAGTGTTGACTAACTTTATCTCATCTCTTAGCAAAAAATAAATCAAGATTTTCTGGATCCAAGTGCTGACCAACTAAGCCCTTGTTTGGTTTGGTGTTGGCTACTGGATTCCCATGTCCCCAAGTCATTTCAACATGAATTTTAAGAAGCTATAAAAACCAGCTTCTAGTAAATGTGCGGTGGGTGGAAGATCCACCACAATTCGAAACACATGCTAAGTCAAGTTTTATTTAAGGACCAACTAAGTAGAGTAAACTTCTATAATAACTAATTTGAAATATATATTTCTAATTAAATTAAAAAAAATTAGGCTTTTTATATCAGGATTTTGAGGCATAAACCACTAACTTGAATCGTTTGACCTTTACATTAACCACGTTCTGTGTGTATGTGGCCATTATCCCCTTATATTATATTTATTAAAAAAGAGTAGTATAATTTTGTCATCAAAAGTTATTAACTCGCAATGGGTTTGCAGGTTGTAAATTTTGAGCACAAAGTACAATTTTTTATCATAAGAAGTAAGCACCACATAAGTTTGAGAAGTATAAAACTTAGTTGCATTTCCTTAAATGTAAACATATTTTATAGTTGCAACAAATTTGAAATAATTATAGATTCAAGTAAATCATGATGAGGAGTTTTAAGAGCCATAGAAAAAATTTCATCTAAGTTTTCTTTGTTTTCCTTTTAAAAAGTCTAAAGAAAAATTCATCTAATAATTAATTATACATTTTTTTCAAGTCAACTAATTAATTAATTAAAAAGCATTTTGGTTCTTTTACAATTGATAGAATTGTCTATAGATGTCAACTTAAAATGACCATTAAGGTAAAGTGTGGAAAGTGTTTGGTTTGGTTTGATATGGTAACAGATAGCTCTATCCACCAACCTACAACATTATCATGCCAACCACTTTGTTTTTTGGTTTCCTATTACAACTACTTTTATAATCAACATTTCATCGCCTAAAATTAATCATATTTAAAGGACGATACAAAACACACGTTAAAAAAAACATTTGAAAAAAAATAGTTTAATTAATATACTTTGTCCATGTAAAACTATTTAACACATATATATTTATTCAATGATATGTTTTTAGACTAAATTACACTAGAAGTCTTTTAAGTTTGAGGTCTGTAATAAATTGGTTTTTTAAGTTATCTTGGTCACACATAAGTACTTTAAGTTTGAGGTTTGTAATAGATTGGTCCTTTAAGTTATTTTGGTCACAAATAAGTCCTTTAAGTTTGTAAACGTTTTCGATTAGTCCTTCTACCACATCATTTTTTGTTATTAGAAGGACTAAATCGAAAACGTTTACAAACTTAAGGGACTTATGTGTGACCAAAATTACTTAAATGACCAATTTGTTACAAACCTCAAACTTAAAGGACCCCTGGTGTAATTTATCCTATGTTTTAATATTCATTAATTGGCATTACAACACATCGTTGAACATTAAACATATGTTTAAATAAAGAGTTAAATATGTTTTTGATCCCTATAAAAATTTAAAATTTTAAGTTTTAGTTCTGTAAAAATTTCATCAATATTTTGGTCCCTAACAATTTTCCGTCACAACTATTGAACCCTCCATTTAAGTAAAATTATGCGTATTCTACGAAATTTTGTATTATTTTTTGTAGTCATGTTTAGTAAGTTATAGAAATCTTTGAAATTTTAAGTTTTTAACGCCATAACAGATTGCTATAATATTTATTATAAACATCTCGATAAAAATTCATTAAAAAATGTGAAGTATGCACATGATTTGATTTAAAAACAAAAACTTTTTTTTGTGTAAATCGGGTATCCTCTACGCGTAATTTGCGACTAATCACCGAGTCATGTGGGACTCGAATAGACAACAAACTCATCCTAAAAGTTTTAACGTTGCTGCATGCATAAGTCTATATTCGAACCCATAATTTGGTCGAGCTATAATAGACTCGTGTCATATCATCTGCACGCTCTTACCAAATATTGATAATAAAAAAATTGATAGGACCAAAACTTAAAATTTGAGTTGAATTCTACTTTCCACCAACAACCGTTACCACACCACACAAAAACAACAGCCGCCAAACCAAACCCAACAACTCTCTTACGTTATTTGTTTCACTTTTTTCATGCTTTTTTTAATGTTTCAATTGTCATAAAACCCTTTCTCTCTTTCATTGTTAATGTTTTTTGTTCTTGTTCCTTTACCAATTTTTGTTGTTTCTCTCTTGTTTCACTAACAATGGAGGCTGCTAAGCTTCTTCAAGCTTCTACTATCTACACCCCACCTACACCCTCTTCTTCTTTTCATCAAAAAACTGGAGGGTCTTGTTTTTCTTTCAACCCCATTTCTTATTTTCCTCAAAAATTCAATCTTTCTGTTAAGGCTCAAGCTGCTTCTATTGGGTGAGTACTCTAAATTTTAAGAATTCTTCAATTTTGCTATTTTTGGGTTTTTGGGTTTTTCACTGTTTCAACTCTTCATTTTTTTTCTTTCATGTTTGTGAAATTTTGCTTAATGTGATTGTGATGTTAATATTTTTGATATATAGGGTTAGCTTCATGTTTTCTTAATTTTATGTATTTTTTTCTTTGATTGAATGATTGTATGTTATTTTGATGAACAGTGGTTATGAAATTATAATCATGGTTTTAGATAGTGGTTGCGGCCGCGTCGGGATTTTACATGTTGTGTAGAATCGCAGTGAAATTTGGCCGATGGAGGCTCAATCGCGGTGAAATTTGACCCGATAGAGGCTCAATCGTGGTGGCGTTAGGGTTTTGGCTACATAAAAAACTTTTACGCCGCGGCCCCCAGATCGCGATCGTGGATATTTATTTAAAAATTTGATTATAATTACTATCGAGGTTTTAAATTGTGATCGTGGTTCTTGATATTACAGAGAATCGCAGCTGTGTCATAATTTTATATTTTGTCGAGAATTGTGGTCAAATGTGGCTGATGTGGCCTCAATTGTGTCAGGGTGGCTAAGACATGAAAAACCTCGATGTCGAGGTCCAGATCGCGGTCTTCCTTTAATTTTATATGTTGTTGAGAATCGTGGCCAAATGTGTCTGATGCGGCCTCAATTGTGTTAGGGTGGCTGAGACATGAAAAACCTTGATGTTGCGGTGCAGATCGTGGTCATCCTTCAATTTTACCCTATTTGGTTTTTTCCCCAATTTAGTTAGATTCTGTTCTGCTTTCAATTTTAGCCTATTTTTTAAATGGGATTATAGCAGATTCATATGCATAGATTTCTTTCTTTAATTGTTTATACTATTCCAAGTGTACTTACCTAATGTTTTGCTCTTACTTGTGTCTCTAGTAGAGATAACACTTGTTATACTTTATACTATATGTTACAATTCTTAACAGATTAAGACAAGATATATATTTTTTTTTTTGAAGGGAAGATTAAGACAAGATATTTATATTTTTTAAATGATTCAGGGCCTGTTTGGTTCTGCATATTTGAGCTGATCTACTGATGTAAGCACTTGTGAAATTGTTTTGAAGAGCTTATGAAAACATCTTATGATATGTCCATAAGCTCTCCGAGATAGCTTAGGAAAACACCTTATTGTTTATACAAAAACTGTCTGACTTTATTTTATCTTTTGTTATTGAAATAACTTATATATAAGCACTTATATGACAAGCGCTTATACTATAAGTGCTCAATTAAGCTGTTTTTTCACTCATGCCTCAAGTTTTGCATTCACAGTTTCCTTTACTTGAATTGAATGTTTCATCCTTAAACTTACGTATGCAAATTTTTGTGTTGAGTGAAAGACTATTGTTTTGGCATTCTATATCGATCAAATCAAATTTTATAATTATCCTATTTCTTTTGTGTAGATCGGTGCCTACAAAGAAAAGGATTGATGGCAGTGAAAACTTGACCCTGGATCATATAAGAAGTTCTTTAATTCGTCAAGAGGATAGCATAATCTATTGTCTCTTGGAGCGAGCACAATATTGTTACAATGAAGATACTTATGACCCTGATACCTTCTCCATTGATGGATTTCATGGCTCTTTGGTAGAATACATGGTCAGGGAAACTGAGAAGCTTCATGCCAAGGTATGGACTTATGCCTGACAAACAATGATCTAGTGTTGTCAAATAGCAGATATCAGTGTAGCTATTGCGCTATAATGTAGCGGAACTTTAACAATCCGCTATTGTTTTGCAATACATGATTTAATACAAAGTGTTTTTAAATAGCGACTATAGCATCACTATAGCACTGTAGCGTCGCAAAATTTGAACAAACTGATATTTTCTGTTATCTGTGATATATGACGCCGCAATGATCAAAATGAAAATTTTATATAGATGTTAATTTCCCTGACTGGTTTCCATTACATTGAAGGTTGGTAGATACAAGAGCCCTGATGAACATCCATTCTTTCCTACTGGTCTTCCTGAACAATTGTTACCGCCATTGCAATACCCTCAGGTAAATAATATTCCTTAACTACAGTCAAGGTATTCCCTGAGGATGTTAATAAGCTGAAAACAGTTTATGCACATGTCATACAGTTTTTTTTTTTTTCCTTCTATAAGCTCTCTCTTATAGTCTCACGAGTGATTATGCCAGTAGATAAACTCAAATAAGTCAATCCAAGTAGGCTATTAAAGATAAAGTCTCTCTGTTTGTACTGCAAGGCTTTTCTCTGCCGATTGCTTCTTTGCAGAGTGATTTGGTATTGCACTAATTGCTTTTTCATTGAATTTCTTTGTAATGTGTGAACAGGTGTTGCACCCTATTGCTGAATCAATAAATATAAATGATAATGTGTGGAGTGTATACTTCAGAGTTCTTATCCCACAATTGGTCAAGGAAGGAGATGATGGTAATTATGGATCCTCCGCTGTTTGTGATGTAATGTGCTTGCAGGTACATATTATTAGTTTCCTTTTAATTAAATTCCTGTTTAAATTGACATGATAATCTGGGCTTGTGTAGCCTTGTATATTTTCAAATATTAAGGCTGTGTTTGGATAAACAACTTAATTATGCGCTTATAGCATAAGTACTTGTTATATAAGTGCTTATGTATAAGCTATTTCTATAACAAAATATAAAACGAAGTCAAACTGAAACAGCTTATTAACATGGAAAGGTTATGAAAATAAGCTGAAACAGCTTATTAACATGTCGTAAGCTATTTATCTCTCTTTTGTTCTCTCTAGGGTTCTAGGGCATTTCTGATGCTCGGCCTCAGTTGTACTTGGTTACTTTTTTTATCTATATTATCTTATATAGTAGTAATAATATGCTCTCGAGTCCTGAGTCAGATCTAAGGACTGACTGTAACGGTCTACAACCGGCAGCTCTATAAAGCTGGTTGTAGAGTATCAATTTGAAAACCTGGTACACTTTATCTATAGAAGAATATAAAGTTTGTATGTTTTTGGTATTGGAAAAATATAAATTGTATGAGCTAGGTTTCATACAAATTGTTGCAACTTTGCATTGACCGTGTTATATATGTTTTGGAAAACCAATTTCCTCAAGTTGAGATTGTAATTGCAAATTTTGGTTCTTACTTTGCTGAAAACTTATGATTTGTTGTTACTTCAGGCTCTCTCAAAGAGAATCCATTATGGAAAATTTGTAGCTGAGGCCAAATTTCAAGCTGCTCCTGATTCATATAAAGCTGCTATTATAGCTCAGGTACAAATACCTCTCAAGAAAGCCTTACTCCAATTCAATCCTTTTTATTTTTCTACGTTCTACGAAATTCATTAGATTTATAAAGGGCAATTCCACATTGAATTGCAAACACATGATCCAAGTGGTAATTAACTCATCATGATATTTTTTGTTGGATAAAAATATGGTATTTGATAAAACATTATGACACCGTTTGATCCAAGTAGCCGACCCCACTTAGAGGGATAGGGCTTGGTTGTTGTTGTTGTTGTATGCTATTTTTTGTGGCATAAGTTGCTTGTTTCTGTTTATAAATAGATAAGACTTACCTATAGTACCATAGGTTCTATTTTCCACTAAAAATGTCCTTGACTGTCTTCATAACTGATCTTAGAATGCCAACTTTCATGCGATTTTTAGTGGAAAACAACACATATAGAGAATGTGGTATTATCGGTATATTTTGTCCTTTATTAATCTATTTTGTAACCGGTAAAATGGTATCAATTTGGATGGACATGCTTTCTAAGTTTTGGTAGTTTCCAACCATTGTAGATTGTGAAGGGACATTTTCTGGTCAGTGTTGTCAAATGGCAGCGCTATAGCATAGTAATCACTGTTGTTTGTTTCACAATTTATTAGTTAGCACAAAGTGTGTTATCAAATAGCAGCTATAGTGGTACTATATTAGTGTAAATTAGCAGAATTCAAACTAACTGCTATTTTCTTCAATCAGCGATTGATAACATTATTTCTGGTTTCATTTTTGTGATGTAAGGTTGTAACCTGGATTTTTCGCATAATCAACTTTCTTTTACCGCAATGATTTTGCAGGACAAGGATAGGTTGATGGAGTTGCTTACATATCCTGAAGTTGAAGAATCAATCAAGAGGAGAGTGGCAATGAAGGCCAAGACTTATGGCCAAGAAGTGGCTATAAATTTGAAGGATCAAAAAACTGAGCCTGTGTACAAGATCAATCCAAGTTTGGTTGCTGATTTATACAGTGATTGGATCATGCCCTTGACAAAAGAAGTTCAAGTGGCATATTTATTAAGGAAGCTGGATTGAACATACACCTTTCTTATTATCAGTTACACTGTTTATACATTATCTTTTCCAAATGATGGTACTTGCTGTGAATGTGTATGAAGTACACAATTGATGAATTTATTTGAACTGTGACTATAAATTCTATGTAATTAACATGTGAGGATGTTGATATTATTTTCTTATACAATACATGATTCATGAGTATATTAAGTCTAGAAAAAACAGTGAGTAGAATGAAAGGACACATGAGAATATCGTCATAGGATTCACTACAATGTGCAGTGACTCGAAAATTTATATCGCTGGTCCAAGTTTAGTCCCCCTGCGTTCTTTTAAAGCCGCGCATGATTTTAGAAATACACTTTCCGACGGAGAAAACAGTGTTTTGCTTGAAAATGCATATTGGGACTGAGAAAAACTATTTTTCTCCCTTTAGATGTATACTTTTGAAAGTGCTTGTGCAAGATAACTTTTTAAAAATGCATATAGGGAACATGTAGCTTACTGTTCTAAACGAAAATGCATTTTTTAAGCCTCCTGGGTATCTCTTGTAGCTGAAAAATATCTTCTTAGAGTTATCTACGGGAGTTGTTAAAATTTTAAAAAACTTCCTCCGAGAGTTATCTCTTGAATTTTCTAAAAGGCGACATTGTTACAACGACTCAGTAGGTCACCCATTCAAAGACTACTCCAAGTTAAGCACTCAACTGTGGAGTTCTTATGGAATGAGCTACCAAAAAGAAGATGCATCTTGTTGATATAGGTAGTAACAAACAATTCTTATAAGTCTTCCTTCGACCATGCAGTCTCATACCTGCACGGCCTCGGGATCCCTCTCATTCCGGTGTGATCCAGTTTGTCTAGAAGTTGTCAGGAGCCGCTCATTGTCGTGCCTTGTGCACCGGCGACCACTCTCCGCCCTCATCAACCTTGGGTGTTACAAGGAGCATGGATAATAACTCTTAATTGTTACAAATGAAACACATAGCAACAAAGGATTTAGTTCTCTAAAGAATTTTTCACTAAATTAGGCTAGAAAAATGTAAAAGATTTTCATCAAGCTACTAGTAGTATATTAACACCAACAACCACCACCAAAGCCTTTTATCACTAGATAGGTTTTGCTGCATGAATCCAATTGTGCCATAATGTCTGTTGAATTTAAGTGTTTTATGAGCTAGACTTGATACAAATTATTGCAACTTTTCATGGACTATATTATGAGCCTGTTTGGATTGATTTATTTGAGCTTTTTTATTGATATAAGCATGTTTTAAGAGAGCTTATAGAAACAACTCATGACATGTCCATAAGTTGTTTTCAACTTATTTTCATATGCTCTCCATAATTATGAAAACAGCTTATAGATTATATGAAAACATATTGACTTCAATTTATCTTTTGTTATAGAAACAACTTATATGATAACCACTTAATTCAGATGTTTACCCAAACAAGGCCTATATATGTTTTGGAAAGGCAACATCTCTTCTTTAAGTTGAGATAATAATTGCAAATTTTGGTACTTACATTGTTGAGAACTTCTGATTTGTTGTGACTGCAGGCTCTCTCAAAGAGAATCCATTATGGCAAATTTGTAGCTGAGGCCAAATTTCAAGCTGCCCCTGATTCATATAAAGCTGCTATAATAGCGCAGGTACAAATACCTCTCAGAGGACCATACTTCAATTCAATTCTTTTTATTTTTCTATATTCTACGAAATTTAGTACATTACCTAGGGCAAATCCAAATCGAATTGCAAACACATGATCAAAGTAGTAATCAACTCATCATGCTACCTTTAGGAGTTTCCAACCATCGTAGATTGCAAAGGGACATTTCTGATCAGTGTTGTCAAATAGCAGCCATAGCGGCGTTATAAAGCTATAGTGTTGTTCCATGATACGTTATTTAGTACAAAATGTTGTCAGACAGCGATTATAAGCCTGTAACAGTACTGTAGTATTGTAGTATAGCAAAATTTGAACAAACCGCTGCTTTCCACGATATGTGATAGCACTGTTTCTGGTTTCATTTTTGTGATATAAGGTTGTAACTTGGTCTTTTCGCATTATCAACTTTCCCTTACCGCGATGATTTTGCAGGATAAGGATAGGTTGATGGAGTTGCTTACATATCCTGAAGTTGAAGAATCAATCAAGAGGAGAGTGGCAATGAAGGCCAAGACTTATGGCCAAGAAGTGGCTATAAATTTGAAGGATCAAAAAACTGAGC
>Ga0315914_1009212_pt1 | contig 12794 bp, 6 predicted proteins | sample MpolenodulesMG_FD_203920 | JGI IMG/M metagenome (GOLD analysis project Ga0315914, IMG submission 203920) | Medicago polymorpha root nodule microbial communities from Los Angeles, California, United States - elongated nodules | ecosystem: Host-associated > Plants > Roots > Nodule | place: USA...
CCAAGTAAACCACTTGAGAATTAATTTTAAGTTGCAGGTTAATTTTTAAAGGGTCACAATTCAAACCCCCCCTTCCTTGTGACTATTTTATTCACTTCAGAGATCACGGAAGGAGACATGGCGGTGAGTGGAGATCGTGTGTTGGTTGAGGGATAGAGATGGAAGAGTGGGATTGAGACGGAGAGAGAACAAATCTGTGAACAGAGAAGAGGAAGAGATTGTGAAAACTACCAAACTATCCCTAACGCGTGAAATTATCAAACTACCCCTGCCACATCAACATACAAAGGGGTATATAGAAAAGAGTGGTCTATGTATCTTTTTCCTTCTTTTTATATACATTGCATTGTTGTATTTAGGGGTGTTTGTGGTGCGGTTTGGTTCAGTTTTGAGGTTAAAAGTCATCCGAGCCGCAAGATAAATATGTATGCGGTTTGGTTTGGTTCAGTTGACTTTACAAATAAAATCCGAACCAAACCAAACCAAACCAATGCGGTTTGGATTCGATCGGTTGGTGCGGTTTTTTAGACAATAATATTTGTTTTTTGTTTTCAACATTAAAATCAAATTAAAAAGCTAAAACAAAATATATTTTCAGCAATGTTTTAAATTTCATCAAACATTACAATTTTATTTTCATCTAACAATGTTCCCAACTACGTAGATCAAATTTAAACGCAAACAAAAAATAATCCTATTTTGTAAGAAATACAAAAGACTAAACTTTTTATAATTCTCTAAGAATTAAAGGAGTACATAAATACATTTTTGAAAGAAAAAGCAAAGAAGAAACTTAACAAGAGAAAAAATATGTCATTTTATTAAAGTGTTCATTGAGTTTATATGAGTATTGGTCCAAGTGATATATATTTAATTAATGTTTTTCTTATATTGCAGTTTGATTTGGTTAGGTTCGGTTGGTAAATCAAAACCGCAAACCGAACCAAACCATCTGGTTGAGTAAAAAATTAATCCGAATACATCCGAATAAAATACGGTTTTTTGCAGTTTCGGTTTGGATTGGTTCGGTTTGTGATTTTTCTATTGGATTAGTTCGGTTTTGAACACCCCTAATTGTATTAGATAGACTCATCCTAGTTGATTGGTTTTAGATGTACGTATTTGATAGACTCATCACTGTTGTATAGGTTACTACAAATAGAAGGGATCGGGGAAATAAAAGCTAAGTACAAATTTGTACCCAAATAAAGTTAAGTACTGCTACAGGAAACAAAGTATTCAAAACTCTCACAAATCTCTTTTTCTTTTTTGATTTTGCCAATCAAATCTTTATTTACTTTGATGTATGATGATTATTACTAACATCTCTCTGATTTCTTCTTTAATTATGCACACAACAGCAGACATGAAACCCCACTCCAAAAATATCAACAAAAAAGTGCACCTTCAACTGGAAGGGACAGATTCCAGAAAAAAGTGAAAAAATATTTAAAAAGAATAAAAAAATAAAAAAAAAAGTGGCCAACTCAACTTTGTTGAATTTTGTTACAGACAAAAAGCAAAATGACCGTTGCCATATGTCATCTTACCGTTGCAAAACTCAACTGTGGGACCGAAAAATATTGTCCCGGTTCAAGAAACGGGTTCGTCGACCGAGTCAACTCAGCCGCCACCGTGTTGTTACTATTCACAACCACCGTAAGCCACTTCCCTTCAATCTCTTCTTTCTTCTCCAACCCTCTAATCTTTATCTCTTTAATCATTTCCCAAAACCTATTATTCTTTCTTCTATTCACAAACAAAAGCACCAAGTTTTCTTTGCTCTCTTCCAATCTCTTCAAATAGTTCAATAACTCATTCAACTCACCAATATCTAAATCCTCCATTCTCTTACCAAGTTCCTCCAATCTCAACAAAATCTCACCTTGCACGTTTCTATAATCTTCACCAATCATTCTCACAATTTCATAAACCAGCTCAGTCTTCTGAAGTTCCAAAGATTCAGGTACACCGCTAATTTGCTCGACGAAAACAACCAAACATTCTAGTTTATACAACAAATCTGCATTCGAAGCGTTTAAAACGAAAGAATCTTTGTTCGATGAATTATTATTATTAGAATTTAGATAATAACCCAAAATTCTTGAAACAGTTAAAAGCTGTTCAATAACAGCAGCATACCAACGAACCCAAGAACTAAGCTGCAATGATTCAAAATCCAAATCATCACGAAAAGTTGAAAGGTTAAGAAAATTATGACCACCATAAGAAGGATAACAAGAAAGTTGATCTTTAAGAGTGAATGATCCTTGAACAGTGATGTTATGAAGAGTGAAGAGACATTTCATTGCAACCGTGGCACTTTTTGTACCGTGAAGACGGTCCATGAGGGAGATGATGCAGGTGCGTGGGAGTATGTGAGAGGTGTTGGAGATGGAGAGAACGGCGGCGATTTGTGACTCTGACGGTAGGGAGGAGAGGTTGTGAGTTGTGGCACGGAGGATGTTGATTTGAACGGTGGAGATATTGCGTTTGATGGAGAGTGATGCGTAGATTAATGAAGCTTTGTCTTTGAGAGTGTTTGTGAGTGTTCTTAGCCTCTTTTGTTGGGCCATCGCATGAAGAAGAAGAATGTTGCAAATGAGGATATAGTTTAGGTGAATGTATTTAAAGGGTGTGGTTTGTAGAAAGTATTGGTGAATATTAATTTATTTAATTTGATTGGCATAAAACAGAGTCAAACACTCAAAGCCATGATAATCTCACTCCGACTTGAACACGTCTATTAATTTTTAATCAAAGAAAAATATGAGGTCGTTAATAATTGAGTTGATAGGTCTATTCATTATCTATTTCCCCGCTATTTCAATATTATGTTAATTAACGCGGGTAAGTAAGAGACTTTTTATTTCAAACTAGTGGATAGCCATCGGAGATTTTCTTTTTATGATGATGACGGAGATTATTTATTAATGTGGAATCTTATTCTTTTAATAATTTTTTACTAATATTTATTCCTAATTTTCTTTTTACTATAAAGTGAAGAAAAGAAAAGTAATAGTGAGGAATCATTCAATCAATATATACAATTTCTGAGATAAGAGATCTACTACTACTATTTTTTTATACACAAGGTTTGGTGTGGTTTAGTCAAGTTTTACCAAGAAATCAGCGTATTGATTGATGATCAATTTGCGTTATTATAAACATGCACTGAATCTTTCTTCTTTTTTTTTTTTTTTGCTCTCTAACATGCACTAAATCCGAATATAAAAGATATTTTTTCAATTTACGGAAAATATGAAAGATTATGAAGGTTAATAAATCTTTTGAATTAGGTATTCTATATATGGACAATCAAGACCAAAAGAACCCAAGTCTGCCAAATGAAGAGGGATGAATTCCTTTTTATTATGTATATTTGACAATATATATTATTGACATAACATACTTTGACCATATTTTTCTACTAATTCATAAAGATAAATAATATCATGTAAGATGTTATTGGATTTAAATTTTCCTAATTTTTTTAGTAGAGAATTGAAAATATCAAAGATAAAACATATGCATTGGTACGTGTGTCGGAGTCAACTAGGTCATATAATAGTTAATAGTAGTAGTACTAGTACTACATTTAATTAACTCTTTTAAATCACTAATTTATCCTAATCATTGGCCTTTTAACGAGTTTTTATCCACATGTAGCAATGAGACTACTCTCCTCTCTACATGATAAGCATGTGTCATCCACAAGTTCTAAACCATGTAAGTCGAATACAATAATTTTGTATTGGTGACATTCCTATTCTATTGCTATCATTCATGATCTTATCTCATCTATGATTTCTACAATCATCCACCACAACATTCTTATGATACACGAGTGCTCATATTTTACCGACATACCTACTTATACGATAAAATCTTATTTTGCTTAAGTGATGTCTTAAAAAAAAAAAAAAAATAGGCATTTGCTCAAAAAAAAAAACACATTAGGCATCCAACTTGCTTCTCCTTTCATTCATCCGGCCCCGTAATCTTTGAACTTATTTTGAGCTTATGTAAATAAATAAACTTTTATTTTAATTTATAAATTTTCACTAATGAAAATTGTATCTTTATAAACGATTTTTTTTCATAAACTACCTTAAAAATTTATAAATAATACATAAAAACTTATTTATTTGCATAAGGTGTTTTATATAAGCTTTAAAATAAGCTAAACCAAATGGGTCAATTTTAACATTTGATTTTCAAAGTTTTATTTTAATTTAAGAAGCTCACTCCTAAAAAAAAATAAAGATTTAACTCACAAAATTTGCTCTAGCGGTAAAATGACACGTCTTATCCGAGAGCTTTTAAATTCAAGTCTCGTTAGTGTCTTTACAAGAAGTGCCCTTTAGAACTTTTGACCTTTATTCAATTTGTTGCCTTCAAAGCACCGGAATTGGTTAAATGATGAGGAGTTAGAATAGTTTGCATAAGATTTTAGGATTAACTTATGCAAAACAAATTACTTGAGGAGTTAGATTTTAGGATTTTATATAGTAGCCCAAAACAAATTACTCGAATTTGTCCTAAATCTAGTTGTATACTTTTGGTTGTTTGTATAAGAACATCTACAATGCGGTATCATATTTGATTGTTTAAACGTGGTATCATTTCTTTATACGGTACTCGTTTTTTTTAACTAATATTTACTGACCACTCAATCTCAACACTTTAAAAAAATAACTCTATATCTTTAAATTTTAATAATAATCATCTATTCTTTCATAATTTTGTCAAAAAAAATATATTCTTTCATAATTACTAATTTAATAAAAAATTAATCCAATAAAAAATGTACTTTTTTTCAATTTTATCAATAATTTGAAAAAATGGTATTTTTTTTTTGCTATAATCAAACAACGATGCACTATATGATTATTTTTTTTCCCTCCTCTGAAGGATGCATATATGTTTTTGTAGTGCAAAAATGCCATTCAATTGAAAATCAAAATTAACGTTGGTCAAACAAACACTTATATCCATACTTTTTTATTTATTTTTCAATATTAAAATAATACAACAACTTAAGGGAGAAAATTATTTTAACAAATAATTGTGCATATGGATCCATAAATAATAGGAGAGAGTTGGTGCCTATAAAATTACATATTTCAATATACACATAATTTTTAGATGTCACAATAGGGGTTTTTTTTTATTACAAAAAAAAAGTGAATAATACATTGAGAAATGATATGGACAATTCCTTTTTAACACTTTCTCTAACATTAACTTTTTGATTGAGTGAAATTCATGTGAATTTCATGCTTTGAAAATAAATCCAACATAAAATGTGAGACGTGCGTAAGTTTCACTTAATAAAAGAGTAAATATTAGATAGTATGAGAAAGAGAGTGTTACTAGTACAATATTTCTTTTATTCCCTTTTTTTTTGTTATAGAGAAGGTTAGTGGCCCAAAAAAAAAAAGAGAAACTACATTACATCTAAACGAGGGGTAGTTATCCCCAACATATCAGCTTGTAACAAATATGTAAACTTGAGACAGACATGTCTAAAAAAAACCACATTTAAATTTAAAGAGCAACCAAGATTTGCTAAAGCATTTACACATTGATTCACTTTCTTATAAAAGTGTTGAAATACAACCTCCCACTCTAACTTCAAGAGATGTTGAATCTTCTTAACGAATTAACTACCAAACGCGTTGTTAGTTTTAGTGATTAATTCAAGTTTACTTAGTGATAATCACACTTAGTGGTTAATCACATTATTGCTTTAGTTTGTTATGAAAGTTGTTACAAGTTTGTTAGAGATTAGCTTGTATTTGTTAGGGTTTGTTGCTTTACTTGTACTTCAAGTTACTTGGCATATGTTTGTATATAAGCTACCTTCATTGTATATTCTCATAACAATCAATAACACAATTACATTCCTCAATCCTATTATCTTTCTCTCTTCTCATTCTCTCTAAATCACAAAACCTGCAAAACCCTAGAAACCCTAAACTGTTTCTGTTTTCTATTACTTGTGAGACAAGCATTCATTGCTGCGCTAACACATACCACCCCTCCCACCTTTTGAGTGAATCTTCTTTACTCCCTATTTTTATCAGGCATGCAATTATTGTTCATATTAGTGGGTATGAAAATAATTAATATCAAAGTTAACAAGTATTTTTATGTGACGCAACATAACAAGTCGTGAAATAAATTATTGTAGGTCATGTTAATGTGTGTCCTGAAAGCATTGATTAAGGAACATATAAAACGAAAATTCGCTCAAAAATAAAGGTCAAACTCTTGTTAATATAATAAATGTAACATTCCTCCATAGTCCATGCAAAGTTACTTCTTTGGTTGACTTAACCAATATCACAAGAGACTCATTAGCATTTCACATTTCTAAGACAAATAGGGGCAAAAAAAAATTGTTCACCTGGGTTTTATGGTATAAATTTATGTGGCACGTTCAATACAATCAATGACAAATTATTCCTAAGGTAGATTTTTCTTAATATTTCTCTTACACTAGTTAATGAAAGTCCAATGAAACGGGGCTAACTCGTGAGTATTTTGGTTTAACTGTTGCTACTGGTACTTACTATATGCAAAAGTTAACTGTAACATTCATTTTCTGTGTGTTCTGCATTAGAGGTTATTATTTAAACAAAAGGTTAACTGTGAAGCACTTTTTTTCTTCTTTTGCCTTTGGAAAGGCAAACTGATGTTCAGAGGTTGGCTCTGCAAAATATTTAGTTCAAATTTACTTAAAACTAATGGTTATTTCCAAACCAAACCCACATGCAACAGACATGAGGTGCAACTTTTATGCAAGACCAAGCTTTTGTTTATTCAAACTTGACAAAAGCAAAGAAATAACTTATGGTTAGGTGGTGAAGGTCTTTTTTAATTTATTGAAATCACATTAACATATGATTTCTATCATATGTAAAAGTTATATCAATGAAACAAATTAACAAAAGACTGTTAGTTCACGACGTCGGATCACAATTATTTTCCAGCTAACAGTTGTGACATGACATTGTTGACATTAGAGTTTTACCTTTGATCCCACCTTGTCTAATACAATACGCCTGATTCATTGATGGCACAAAGTAGTTTGTAAACCAGATAAAAATTCAAAACCGTAGAACATGTGAAGAGTTTAAGGGGTCTATATGTTGAAGTTCTGAGTATTATTCTGTGCATTAGCAAAGATAAATGCATTAGAGCATTGTGTAATGGTGTGTTCTTTAGTCGGTATGGCCGATTCTACAATAACAGATTGGTTATGACTTATGATTAGTATATTGTTAGCAGTTCTTTCCAGGTTGTTGGTCGTTGGAGAATGGAGATAGGAAATGAGCATTGTTTGTTGGCTTGGTTGAAAGGCTTGAAGCACTTATTTGACAATCCAACAAGAGAAAATATCATGCACCTCTTTTTGGTGGGAACTGAGAATAAATGTCTTCTTTTTAATTCGAAAAATAAAAAAGAGGGATATTAGTACAATACAATATTTATGTATCAAAATGTCTCTTGGAGACACTAAATGGATTGGATGTGCTGCCTCTACCAGTCTTGCCCTTGTGAATATCTGTTCATAATTGGATTGACAGTTGGTGAACCTATAGTTTCTTTTCTAAACTGGCCGGCCGGCTTGAATTTATTTAACACCCCCAACCGCTCCCCATTGGACCCCCCAACCACCCTTCAAAGTCCAATCCTATCCATTCCGTCTCCAATTGTCTCTATATGCAGCTCACCATTGTTATCCATTGCAGCCTATTCCATTCCTCTCTTTCTCCATGAGAGAGGGACACTATAAGCGTGTTTCGGCAAAAATAATAGACTTTGAAGTATTCTATGAGCAAGCCGACCTCATCAGTTAAGCGTGTTTCGGCAAAAATAGTAGACTTCGAAGTATTCGTGTTGCACTTCTTCCACCATAGAATTGATAGAAATGTTAAAATATGATTAATTAAACCTCAATGACTTCCTAGTAACATTCTAAACATTAAGGTCCTTTCCTTGGAATGAGATTTAAGAGCAAACAATAATAATTAAACCCCATGACAAAATACGTGTTCTAGAACAAATGCTAACCCACAAAAACGATACAAGTAAACCAATATAAAAAGAAGGTATAGTGACGTTCTAGCCTATATCCCAAAATAAATTATACAGTATATCATCTTTTTGAAGTTTTCTATTTGGTAATCAAGCCAATGGTCAATTTTACATGAAAGCGATGAAACTGATAAAAAGATAAATCCAACGACTAAAACAAATACTATAAACGTCATTCAATTAATTAAAAAAACTTCATTCAGGAACAAATTCTATCCCCTTTCGTAAATCCACCCACAAATAAATAAACACAATCTTCATCTGTATTTCCACGGTATATTTTCTTTAAAAAAAAAGTAAAAAAAAACCCAATGTAAAACTAAAATTCTATTTGAATTTTTAAAATTTTCATCAACCAAAACCTACCCAACTAACCCCGATTACCTTCAAACAACCGATCAGAAGACCGTTCTCCAACATCATCCATTTTCCCAGGTGACTTATTCTTCGACCAACTCGAACCGGTTCGGCCCATAAACGGTGGAGTCCAAGAGAAACCCCTCCGGTCCGGCCTGCTAAACCAATCATAGCTTCTCGCATTAGCACTACTTCCCACACTTCTCGTTCTATATCCCCTCCTTCCACTACCCTCTCGAGTAAAAGTAACCCCACAACTCGTCACCCGGTTCGGAGTTGAACCCACCAACCGGTTCCTCACTTCCTCCGGTAATCTCAAAGTGAACCGCTCGTGATTCTCTCCTTCTTGAACCAATGAATGACCTGTTGAATGTGAGCGTGGAAACGGAACCCAGTTCCCAATTTTAAACCCGGTTGAACTTGATCGAACCGGTCGAGCACGGTTCGGTGTAACTGAATAATTCACCTTAGGAGATGGAGAACGAGATGTAAGTGCAATACCTGGTCCTGGTTCTCTATTAGGGCTAATTCGGGTCGGGTCATCGGAATCGGATAAACTTGAATCCAGGATTTGAATTGAAGCGAAAGAAGTGTCACCGGGTCTTGGAATCAAATTTGCCCGACAAACGGGACACGTGGAGTGATTAACAAGCCAAGCATCAACACATTGAGAATGAAACACGTGGCTACAATTCGGAATCAAACGCAGCGTTTCATCGTCTTGAAACTCGTTTAAACACACGGCGCATTCTAGTGTAGCTCTTCCAATTTTGAGTCCTTTCACGGTGGAGTAAACGAAAGTCGGAAACGTTTCAATGATTTCAGTCTCAAGTCCACGGTGTCTCCGGTGACTTCCGGCGATCGGAATAGATAAATCGAATCTTCCTCTCATTCTCTGTTCAGCGCACTGTCGTGTGTAGACTGAGAGAAAACCGAGGATGAGAAACACACCGATTAAGATGATGAGCACAATTGCCATGGATTTGTCGAATTTGAGAGTGGTGATTTTGTCTGGTGGTGGTGGTGGTGGTAATGAATTTGGAATCTGCGCCGTTGACGGTGGCGGAGAAAGGAGGATGAAGAGGAGGAGGAGGAGGTAGAGAAGGGCATGATTGGAATTGAAGTGAAAATTGAGTGGTAAAGTGTTCATTTGCTGCTATTGCAAGCAAAGAAAGAATTAGAAGTCTCTGTTTCTAATCCTTATCTTAATTAGTAATGATGATACTATAGAGTACCCCGCTAATTACTCTCCTTTGTACTCTTTTTTTTCTTTCTGATTGTTTATGATTTGCATCTTTGTTTCTAAAGGGTAATAGAAAAAGTAGATTAGTGAGGTGTTGACTTTTTTTTTTATGTGTAAGGAATTGTTGTTCAACTATCTAGAATGGCTTGGCTCTATGGTTTTATTAATTTTCTAATTTTGAAGGAGAGTCTTTCTAGACTATGCTTTTTCGGTTTGATGATGTGATTTTAACATAGGATATGAACTTTTTTATTTTATTTAAGTTATATATTTGGTTGGTTGGAGAGAGATTTCTTTTTAAAATTATATTTAGATACATTCATATAAGGTGGTTTGAACAATAAATTTAAAAGTTAAAATTGTATAAAAAAATAAAGTTAAAATCAATTATATAATAAATTGTTTAAATAGGATCAATTTTTTTATACAAAATAAATTAAACTTAAAAACATTTAAACATGTTAGAATATATTATGCGTATTTAGAATCAAACGTACATAATACACTAAATTTAGTTAATTTTGTTCTAAGTATTGGAGAGAAGGATCACCCTAGTGTAGTGGGTAGGGGAAAATATGCATACCTAAACCCTAGAGGAGAGGGAAGGGAGCAAAATCAATTAAAAGTAGTTTATTTTAGAAGATTATCAAATATGGCTATCCCTCTAAAAATGAGAGAATTAGAGGAGAGACCATTGTGTTTAAAAATTAAATTAAAGACCTCTTTAATTTAATGTGGTTGTAATTATTTTTAGAATAAAAATGTAATTTTATTCAATTAAAATATCACCTCTTATCTACCAAACACATCATTTGATAATACATGTCAGTTTCGATCCATTTGTTATTTATTACATTAAAATTTGTCTTCTCTCTTCCTGTCACTTGAATCCATACAAATCTATTGGATAAGATAAGATTCTTTTAAAATAGAATAAGATTCTCTTTATTTTATAACCTTCTTGATTTTAAAATAAAAATAGTTGTTAGTTGAATAAAGGTTGCATTATTATGTAGATTTTTTAAGTTATTTAAATGTAATAAATTTATTCTTTAGGTTTTTTACGTACCTTTTAGATTCTTTTAGTTAATTAATTGTAATAAGTTGGATTTTAAGTTTTTTTGTATCAATTAGATTTTTTAAGTTATTTAACCGTAACAATTTGAAGGATTTTAGATTTTAAAAGTAGTGGTTATTCGGAGTTCGAAAGTTATAATTAAATAACTTAAATGACCTAAATAATACAAAAAAATACTTAAAAAACGGAAGTGGTATGAAAAAACTTAAATGTATTACAATTAATTAACTTAAAAGATATAAGTGGTAGAAAAACTTAATAGAGAAAATTAACCATTATTCTTTGGAAAAATTTCAAAATGTTACTATAAAGAGTTAAAGACTGAAAATTAATTTTTTTTAACGGGACTGAAAAATGTTATAAAGACTGAAAATTAATTACCCAGATCCTCCAGACTGAAAAAATTTCCACTCGTTGCACTCTTACCACCAAATCCTCCACACACACACACAAAAAAAAAAAAAAGTAATTTGAGATTTTAGTCTTTTGACTTTCGTAGTTGTGACGAGCTGCACGTCGCGTTACAACAACTTAGGGCCTGCTCTTTCTCATTTGACACAACGTTCGTGTCTGTTTGTCTTGTTGTTAGAACTTAAACTGAATTTAAAAACAATCAGAATGAATATACTTGCCTCAAGTGATTTTATTATTGAGGTCCGCGGCTAAAGAGTACAAGCTTTCCCACCAAACCATAACCTTATATTGTCTAAAAAAAACTATTAATTATGTAAAATTATGGATGCAGTTGTTTTTTTAAAAATTAAATATCATATGTGCGTAACTGTGGATACTAATCCCTCGAGCATTATAGAACTCAAATATGCAGAAAATTCTCTCTAAGAGTTTTAACGTTATTGCATGCTTAAGACCGGATTCGAACCAAGACTTTAGTTAAGCTAGAAGAATACAATCCATTTAAGTTTGATCCTTATTTTGAATTGATGTTTTAGATTTATTTTTCCGACTTTATATTACATTATATTTACACTATTAGCATTTGTGTTACTTCCTCCGATCCTTATTATTAGATAAATTTCATTTTTTAGGTTTATTGGGCAAGTTATCTATCTGGTCTATGTTAGCGTATTGTTGTCTTCTATGTTAGCATATGTTATTTTGTTCTAACAGTTTTTATTTTATAACTAGAAATAAACAATATTCAAATGTTTATTCATCACATTAGATACGAATGATTCATTTTTTTTTAGTTCATAAATTCAAACGATTGCTTTTGAATCAAGGCATTATTGCAACAAAAAAAAAAAAGTTAAGTACTCTAGTTATAAGGTTTTAGGATCTGGATTGAAAAAGAGACCAATTAGGAAGTGTTTTGTTTCATCCCAAATTATAAAGGCTAATAATGCCAACATAATATAACATAAATGACCAATTCCAAAGAAGAAGAAAATTGAGAGAGAAAATGAACGGTTGGAACAGTTGGTGAATATGAAATGGCGTAAAAAAAATATTTAATTGATATTTAATTTTTTTCAATTAAGATAAAATAAAATTGAGAGAGGAAATGATAAACTACATGCTATTTGAAGTAGCTTATTAAAAATATATTATAATTTAGTTAAAAAAAACTATAAGCTCAAAAGAAAAATTGTTATCAATTATGTCTATTTTGATCGTATGAAGTTATAAACTATAAGCTTGAAATATTATCTTGTCCAACAAAACATGAGAAAAATAGGTAGCGTATTGTAATGTGTTTATGAGAAATATTATATTGCTCAGTCGCTAGGCTGAGAGTGTCCTATTCAAATGCAGTGGTGGGTGGGAGGAGAGTGGAGGAGAGGCAGGGGAAGGATATTCCTAGACTGATGATTCAACCAACCGAAGCTAGGATGAAAGAGTTGGAGGGGTGCTTTGTGGGTTTTCTTAGTCATTCTGGCGGGGGGATTCTATTCATTATGGTTTGATTATGGAAGGGTTGGATAAAATTGCAGTTTGGCCGATGAGAGGAGGTATGGTGTTGTTAAAGTCAGATGTTCAAGGGGAGATAGT
>Ga0315914_1009219_pt1 | contig 12782 bp, 6 predicted proteins | sample MpolenodulesMG_FD_203920 | JGI IMG/M metagenome (GOLD analysis project Ga0315914, IMG submission 203920) | Medicago polymorpha root nodule microbial communities from Los Angeles, California, United States - elongated nodules | ecosystem: Host-associated > Plants > Roots > Nodule | place: USA...
TTAGCTACATAAAGAAAAACTTTATTTAATTTTAAAGTATATTTTGATTTTGATTTCACTAAAATTAAAATGTGGAATAGTTTTTTTTTAAAAAAAAAACGAAAATGTTGGATAGTTATTCGCTTCAAAGGTAAAATTAATTGAATCGGGATTATTTCTCTCTTTCTTTTGCTTTTCTTCTCCAACACCAAAGCCATAATATGAACCCCTAAACATAGCATAGTTATGGTTCCCATATCTATAATGTATAACAATATATATATAAAGGGGATACACGCTTTTCACATGGTTTTTTTTCTTCTATTTTTACCCTTCATTTAAACTATTTTGTTATTTCTATAATTATAATAATATTTAATTATAATTAAAAAATTATTTAAATTTTAATAAAATAAAACAATACACAACAATAGAAAGAACATCCCACGCCTATAATAACAATATTAGACACTAAATACGTATATTTTTATTTATTTTGACCTTATGTTAAAAAATATTGTGTTTTGATGTAACATTTTTTCTTCTAATTTTACCCATTACTTAGTTTTTTTTTTTACCATTTTATAATTCAATGCGAATAAAATCGAAAAGATGCGCACACTAATACCGTCTTGACGCTGGTTGAATATAAAGGGGAAAAAGTGTTTATATTTTTCTGATCTCAAATATATGTAAATAATACTAATTCAATTATAAGAAAAAAATGCAAGGTTAACTAAAATAAAAGTAAAATTTAACTAAAATGAATAAAAGTAAAATTTAACTAACATCATCATTTTTAATGCCACTACTTTCAAAAGGTTTAAAAATAGTTATTATTTAGTCACTACAAATATAATGAATTTTGGTTTTGATCCATATAAATTTCTAGTTTTGTTTTCCATTGTTGTAAAATCAAATGTCTTGATTTTTAATGCGTGTTGAAGCCACATGGTGCACATCATCATTTCCATGTAGTATGGCAAATTTATAGTGCCTAGTGTTGAAGCTGCATTGAAAGATTGTATTGTGGCATATCAACGTTGCTACGTGGCATTACATTGACATGCCACATCAACATTCAATAGATAATTGTCACATGACAAAAACTTATTTACATTGACAAAAAGCAAAAAATAACATATTTACAATTCATGATGCAATCTTCTTACTAATATGGACATGTGTAGAATGGTTTTTCTAAATTCTTTAGAGTGTTTGATCGAAACATAACAATCCTCTTCTTGTAATGACAAACTTGAACAAGAATAAGGAATTTGTTTGTGTCCACACTTGTACCCTTGTTTGTGACAATGCGGTGAACGATTTGTTTGTGTCTTTCACATCGCACCACCTCCAATCATCTTCAACCTCCCTTAAATCAGGGTATTAAAACTAAAATTGATGGAGGCAAAATCGAAAGTTTTTTAGGATTTCAAATCCATGTTTAAAATTGGGAGAAGAGACATGTTATATCTATACCTTCATTTTAGTTTTACACCAACACGATTGCCAAGTAAGCATTTCCAATGACTCACGTCAAACACATTTAACAATTGCTTGACATTTTGGATTAAAATGACTAACGAAGTATACAATATGGATATACCTGACATCGAGTTCGAGTGTCAATTTCAGAAACGAAAAATGAGGGTTTACTAAAAAACGAAAAAAACCTTATTGATTTATAAAAGTGATTGTTAGTTTATTAATTTATAAAGAAAAGAAATGTACCAATTTACCCCCAAAAAAAATTAAAAAAATGACAAAAAAAACTCCACTTTCATGAACCACTTTTCATCATTCTTGTATTGTCGAATCTGTTAGGTTGCTCGTCATCTTTGTGATTACTAGAAGCGTAAGCAAATATCAATGGCAGACAAACCAAGCCGATCACTGGTTCTATACGGCGATGGCTTAGCTCGTTTCATCGATCCATCTTCTCACACAAACCTTCACTCTCTCGCTTCTCTTTCTTCCTGCGCTTTCTTAACTCTCTCCAATTCCAATCCCTCAGGTTCCTTTCTCTCTTCTCTTTTTCATCTAACCTACACTTTTTTCTCAATCAATTAATTTTTTTCTTTAATTCACTTGATTATATGTAGTTTTCAGAAACCGATGATGATAGAATTGTTAGAGAATTCGCACTGCTTCTTGATGCATCCCAAATTCATGATGAACAAACCTTACCGAACAGGTATTTTCTTTTATATCATTCATTTTTTTCCTTCATAATGTTATTAGTCGATGTAAATAGTTTTACACCGTCATCCAATCGAAACCATCAAGAAAATTTTGTATTTATAGAAAATTTTGTGTTAACTAAATTATATAATGTGACGATAATCAATTGTTGGATTGGTGAAAAATTCGATATTTATAGCGAATAATCAAGCTAAGTTACTATTGGACTAACTTGTTTAAAAAACGAACAAGTATTTTACAGGGTTAAAGTGTAATGGGTATGATATTTTAGGTGCTAAAAAAGATTGTTTTTTTCAATTAGATTTGTTTCTGTTTTGTGAGATTACTGTGTGACATGAAGCTTTTGTATTCTTTTCTCCGAATATAGGTTTATGGGAATGAAAGCTGCTATAATGACCAACCATTCAGGGTTGAAATCTTTTAGTACCAAACATGGCTTCAATGTTGTTCAGTTGGATGAGTTGGTGAAACAACGTGCTTCTGAATCTCAAGACGGTGATATTGTGGCTGTTGAGCTTCTCAAGTTGCTTGGCTTTCAAGAAGAGAAGGTTCTAGACAATAGCCAATTTGATCTTGTTTTCCTTCATGTTGGAGCTGGTGAAAAGGAAAATGGTAGTGAGGAAAATGCTGATGTGGAGTTTGTGGATGCATTGGTTGGTGCAATAATAAGACAAGCGCAGCCGGGATCTGACGTTGGTTCTCGCCTGCACTTGTCTGTTGTCATGAGCTATGGCAAGGTCTTGGAGGATGATGAGTCCATGTTTTCAGTGTCAAAGAAAGTTGATGAGAAGGACTCTTGTTTTTCAACGCTGTATCCTTTACAAAGTTATGCTTTGAAAGGAGGAGTTCCTCGCAAGGATGTGAGGTAATATAAGCTAGCATTTGGTAGATAGGTTATAATGGGATAAAACTGAACATATGGTTTCTGTTTCATGTTTGGTGCATATTAAAAAGTTTACTTAATAGATCATGAGAGATGACTGAAAAAACGGAGTGGTGCCTTTTAATTCCACTGAAAATGTGGAACCAAAGAAAACATATACCTATGTTGTGTATCAAACACTTTTGGTGTGGCTCGCAAAGGATATGTTCAGTTTTATTTAATTGTTGTGTACCAAAAGTGCAATAGTTAATGATATCGCCATCAGTAGTAATCCTTGCTTTCTTTTTGGATGTTCATGCATATTTACCTCCATACCAAATGATGCAGGCACCATTCGCCAATGTTAATAGCTCAATTGCAACATGCTGTGACTCGCAAGGATAATGTACAGAGGTTTACCTTCCAAGATTTCATGGAGGTTTGTTTTGAAATTTTACTCACAAGCTCATAGTTTATTACGGACAGCCTTTTTATTTTTGCTTTGCTGCATGCCTTATTACGAGGCCCTGTTCTGTTTCTTTCTCTTAATGTGTGTTCTTTGTCCATTCACTTTAAATCTTGACATTTCCAAATTATTGACCAACAACATGTGTGCTTGAGTGGTTATGCCAATATACCACATACAATTGATTCTGTAAGCGTTTGCAGTTATTTTAAGGCTTCATTGTTGGATATCATTACTTTTAGTCTTAAAGATTAACGATGCTTAGAATTTTCCTAGTGGTTGGCTTGTTAAGTGACATTGTAATGATCCATTTCTGTATTATTGCTTTACTTTACATGTTTCTTTTTTCTTGTTATGCAGAATGGTGGAAATCTCACAATACCGGCAGATAGGTTCTTGCACGAGCTAGCTTTTAAGATGTGGAAAGCTCCCAAATATGGAGCTTGATCCCCATCCCCCCTCCTCTTTTCAACTAAGCCTCTTGCCATAGCTGCAGAGGTATTTGAATATGAACAAGGTGGTCCACTGATGCCGATTAACATGTTTGTTTTGTTTCTGTTCGTGTAATAACCAAGATTTTGATGATTGGACTGTACACCTATCTCCCCCGCGTTATGTTTGTAATAAAAAATAATGGTAACACATAATTTGACACTTTTTTTGAAGACCATATTCTTGGTCCAAATTTTTGTACCAAACAAACATATTAGCATTTCTGTTTTTGAAATTGTAAGGATCAAACAGTTTAATCCCTCTAATTTACAAAATAACAATCTAGTCCTTTAAATTAAAGAACTTTAGTCAATTTAGCCCCCACCAAAATATCACAATAAGAAATATTCCCCAAAAGCAATAAATTTCTCTATTTGTTTTGGTTCAGATATTAAATTTTGAGTTCCTCATCTGGTTTAATTCACAGTGGTTTTACTTTTACATGCTCCCTAGATTCATGTGAAGAGTGATAAATAACATCACATCCTCCCAGGGAGACTATTTTTTTATTTTTTTTTACCATTCTTATTTATTTGTCAATCAGAGAGGTAAATCTGCCAAAGCGATTTGAGCAAATAGGAAAACTCTAAATTATCTTCTATATGTCCAGTCATAATTTGTTTTTGAGGAAATGCAGTTAGATCAAACCAAAAATGCCTTTGAATATTAATATAGACCATCAAACTAATTTCATCAACACATGATAATTTATCTTTAACAGGAATAGATATTTACTCGTTTATATGAAATCTTAACTGATTTATTTTCCTTTTAATCATACTAATATATGTTCCATTTAATGGAACAGAATAATCCTGTAAATATCAGGTGTACTAATATGTAATTAATTTTCCTTCCAACAAAAGAACACACATGCTTGGTTGAATTTAATGATAGCATTGAATCTGATGGACCTCATCAATCAGAGGTAAATTGAATTAGAATGAAGGCGTATACAAATATAACATCGGCTATAGAAAGATAATAAAATATAAAGAGAAATTGATAGTAACATAACTGAAAAAAATAGACACTAAATAGAAAATCAAGTTGAATAAAGAGAAATTGTATGAAAGAAAATAAATCCGAAGATCCTAACTAATTAGATACTCAAAAGCACTAACAATCTATTAATTAAACTTGGCCGCACATAGTAGTAGTATTGGTTGGACTACATCAAATTCCATGCACTCCATGCTGCAACATCAGTTCCAAGGCACAACATTTGTCCCACACGATCGAAATGTGTCTGAGTAGGAGATCAAACGAAGGTTGAATCCACAATTGTGTTGGCCTATTTCCTCGACCGTCATAAATCTTTCTTCATTCAAACCACAACTATAAACTTTTTCCTCAGTAGCAAAAACTAGGAGATCACCATTCATAACTGTAAACCCAGTAACTTGAGGATCTTTCTCTTGTAATCCAAGTGCTCTCACTCTAACTTTCAAAACTTTCTGCCATGAACTCGACTCATAATCTTTTAAATGCCAAACAGTAAAAATCGACTTTTTTAACAATTTCACCAAACAAATCGATCGTTTCGAACTTGACTCCTTACCCCAATTGAATATGCTCATATTACACATGGTATGACAACCTCTAATGGCTTCTCTCGGCAACCTCAGCATTGTTGAGTTTCCATCCTCGAGATTATAAGACATTATGTATGGCTTGTAAAAAGGACTAGGTTTTGCAAAATAATGAGAACAATCTGAGATAAACTGAATGGCTTTGTTGTGAAACACGTACATGTCAAAGTTAATGTTTCTTCCGCCAGCAAGGAAACCATTATCCATTGTTTTCCACACACCTTCCTTTTCATGATAAACACGGCATGTATAGCAATTTTTTGATGACCATTCCATTGGATTTTCAAAAAGAAACACCTTGTAGTCATCTGAAGAGCAATCTAACATGATGTTTATATTAGCAACATTCTGATTTCTTTGAAGTGACTCTGGGGTAGGAATGGAAGACCTACACTTGGTGATTGGGTTAAATATGAAAAACTCAATTGGAACATGATCTTTAATGGTTTGGCAAAGAAGCAAACCATTACTTGAAGCTAACACACTAGTTGAATTTGATAGGAGTCTAAGAACTTCCTTAGGAACACCAGAAGATTGTCTGTATTCAGGTAGAGGGTGTAACTCAACTATTTTTTCATACTTTTGGATTATCCGTTCGGGTTGGATGAAGAGGCATGTGTCATCCCTCCCCAATAAATTATGAGACTGCTTTCTTTTGAAAGCCGTTTCTTTTGGAAATCCAGAGGCTGAGTTGCAAGTTGAGTTGAGCTTGCAGACGCTCTTTGCCGGTAGCCATGAAAATATCTCGAAAGCAATATCTCGAGGGACTTCCATGGTGTTGTCGAGAAGGATGAAGAAAAGGAGGAATATAAGAAGAACAGAAAGTGGGTTGACGGGTGAAAAAAAGGAGGAAAAGAAGAAAAGTGATTAGTATAAGTTTGTTTGTTATCAAGCTTTGTGGAATAGAGCAAGAGAAGAACAGCGACTGGTAAATTAGGAACAAAGCCCTAGCCTTATACTTGCTTATCAAGTAACAAACCTTTTTTTTTTTGAATAAAATTAGGAACAAATCTTCTCACAAAATATTTCCTTCAAGAATCTTTTGGAACAAATATTTTTTTCATCAACACCCTTTTCGTTAATTAGTGAAAATATTCCCTATCCAAATCTCAATATACGTAACCTAAAAAACAAAGATATGCATATGTATATGTGCTAACAAACTGAACCGTAACAAACAATTAATCTTTTGACAAAAGTAACACTTAGTAAAAATAATTGTAGCAAACAAAATAAATAATCACATTTAATCCCTCCACTCCTTCATCAAACGGTGATACTTTTCATTTATTTTTTGAGACTAAACATAAGGAGATTTAGTTTGTTTTTTCTCTCAAAAAAGATAAAGTTCGTTTTCCTCTAAGAAAAGATTTAGTTTGCTTTTTCTAGAGCAAGAAGATTTAGTTAAAAGATTTAGTTAGTTTTTATTTTTTGAGCAAGAAGATATAGTTCCTTAAAAAAACTATTTTACTAATTTAAAAAAAAAACGTGAACAATTTCATGTTAAATGTTTTCTGTCAAATATAAATAAATATATTTTCCTGTTAAATATTTCTTTTTGGAGTATGTATATAGCCACTTTTTTATTTTTCTTAAAAAACTAGATGAATTAATCTATCTACAACAACCTATAAATATGATACATGATTTTGTGTTGGTTTTTCCTTTCATTTTTACCCTTGAATTTATTAGTTTTTATTGCTATTTTATTCTTTTTATAAAATTCTTGCTATTTTATTCTTTTTTTATTACACCTGTCTATCTGCTAGTTTCTATATCGAAAATATAAGACTTTAATTAAAAATTAGTTAAGTTTCATGGTAATAAGAACAATCTAGAACGATATGATCAATACAAATAACACATGTAAATAAAAATAAATGTAAATATTAAAATAAAAGTGTAACAAACACAAATGTCTAACTTTTTCCTTTATCATTTAAAAAATGTAACAAACTAGATGAGTGTATCTATATTTAATTTTTCATTATCCCAATTATACCCTTAAACAACAACTTTTTCTATAATAAAGATATTTTTTTTGAAGGAATAAAGATTGTTGTTGGTGTCATTAAAAAAAATTGAATTTAGGTTATATTAATTTTTTGTTATATTGTTGGTTTGATTGAAATATATAATTATGGTTAGTTTGATCTATTATAATTTGAAATAAAAAAAGATTTATATATATTTTTACTTTTAATCAAAATTAAAATTTCATAAAAAAATAGCGTTCATAATTTTAAAATGTTAGCGCAATAAAAAGAGCGGAAAGACGAACACTACGTGCCCGTCTTTTCGCTAGTATATAAACAACTCCTTTCTACTCTTTTGGGCTGAATTTTTCTCTTTCCGAAAATACCTTCAAATTTCAATACAACTAAATAATACATGTAACAAATAGATAAGAATAATTTTTTTTTTTGGTCATGTAGCCTAGTGGCTAGAATTCATCTTATAAGGTGAATAAGTGGGTGGGGTGTCCGGGGTTCGAACCTCGACCCTGCATATAATAATGCATTGTCCTACCAACTGAGCTATGCTCACGGGACAGATAAGAATAAATTTAATATTGTTAAAAATATAACAAATGCGATATGAATATATACATGTCTGATTTTTTTTTTCTTTATCATTTAAAAAGTGTAAAAAATTAGATGAGTATATTTATATTTACTTTTTCATTGTCACAATTATACCCTTAAATAACTTTTTCTATAATAAAGATTGTTGTTGTTGGTGTCATTAAAAAAAGAATTTAGATTACATTTATTTGTTATATCGTTGGTGTCATTGAAATAGATAAATTAAACACGGTTGGTTTAGTATGTTATGATTTGAATGTAACAAACTATACTTATCTTTTTCGATTCTCATTTTCTCTTTTCTTTGCACTTTCCTTTACCCTTCCCTTGTTTTCATTATTTCTTGGTGTGACCTATTTATATATTTCCATCGCTACAGCCTACATGTAACGTTTCACCGCTCGAGTATTGTTTTTGCCCAATAACTAAGGTATGTATGCCATCAAATTGGAAATAATCCCACGACTCTTTAATCCTACATATTTATGCTATGATCAAAATTTATGTTTCTCCTATTTAAGAAAGTGTTATTCATTGTGATAACAAAACCTAAAGGTTTTACTTCTTTCTAATCTTAAAAATATATATTGGAAGAATTCAAAAAAAAATCACGCTTAGTATAGTAAAACAACCGGTAAAGAATATGCATTAGGAAAAAAAAATACTATGTATTGTTTCAAAATTAAGTTCCTACTTATCTTGACTTGATTTTTTTTTCCAGCTTCTTTTGATTATTTGGATCATGGGGGTAAAGTATGAAGGACGTGCTGTGGGAATAGATTTGGAACTACTTATTCGTGTGTTGCTGTGTGGCTGGAGAATCACAATAGAGTGGAGATCATTTACAATGAACAAGGCAACAAAACAACACCTTCTTTTGTTGCTTTTACTAATGATCAAAGGTTGATTGGTAATGCTGCTAAGAATCAATCTGCCACAAACTCTGAAAACACTGTCTTTGGTAAATTTCTATTTGTATTCTCTACTACTCAATGTATATAGGGCTTTTTTTTAATCGATATTTAATAACTTAGAGATTAATATTTAGAGTTTTTTTTGTGTCAAAAAAAATATTTAGAGGTTTTTAGAAAAGTTGTTTTGTTTATCATAATGAAAATTATTTTATTTGATAATGATTTTCAAAGAAAAGCTGGTCCAATGCAGTTGTGTAGCGATTCTTGATATTGTCATCAATGACTATCAAATGCAATATTGTTGCAATCTCAATCGTAGATGCGATGAGATTACAACAACGAAAATAAATTATAGAGTTGTGGTCGCTAATCTTTATTTAAAATCTTGATTATCATGCAATTGCGATTTTAGGTTGACAAATGGATGATGGGAATTTACTATTAATATTTTTTTTCCAGATGCGAAGAGGTTAATTGGTAGGAGGTATAGTGATTCTGTTGTTCAAAAAGACATCATGTTGTGGCCATTCAAGGTCATCGCAGGTTAGTGTTAAGTACAAGGGTCAAGAGAAGCAAGTTAGTGCTGAGGAAATATCATCGATGATCCTTACAAAGATGAGAGAAGTTGCAGAAACATATCTAACTTCGTCTGTGAAGAATGCCGTTGTTACTGTGCCTGCATACTTCAATGATTCTCAGCGAAAAGCTACCATAGATGCCGGTGCCATTGCTGGACTTAATGTCATTCAAATAATCAATGAACCTACTGCTGCAGCTATTGCATATGGTTTTGACAAGAGAAGTGAAAGTGATCGTAAACGAAATATATTTGTCTTTGACCTTGGTGGATGTACTTTTGATGTGTCTATCCTTAAAATCAAGGGTGGTGTCTTTGAAGTAAAAGCCACTGCTGGAAACACCCACCTAAGTGGAGAGGACTTTGATAATAGAATGGTGAACTACTTTGTCGAGGAGTTCAAAAAGAAGAATAATGTGGACATTTGTAAGAACCCAAAACCCTTAAGGAGGTTGAGAACTGCTTGCGAGAGGGCAAAGAGGACACTCTCTTTTGCCTTTGTCACCACTGTTGAGGTAGATTTTTTATTTCAGGGAATAGACTTTTCTTCATCTATCACTTGTGCCAAGTTTGAGGAAATTAATATGGAGCTTTTCAACGAGTGTATGAAAACTGTTAAGAGTTGTCTTAGTGATTCAAAGATGCGCGGGAGTGATATTGATGATGTTGTTCTTGTGGGTGGTTCATCGAGGATTCCCAAAGTGCAGGATCTATTGCAAGACTTTTTTAAGCGGAAGGATTTGTGCAAGAGTATCAACCCAGATGAGGCTGTTGCTTATGGTGCAGCTATCCAGGCTGCTATTTTGAGCGAAGGTTTTAAGAATGTCCCAAATTTTGTGCTGCGAGATGTTACCCCATTGTCACTTGGTATCTCAGCTGATGATGATACCATGAGTGTGGTGATTCCTAGAAATACTTCTGTTCCTATCAAGAAGACAAAAGAATATACTACCCGTGAAGATAATTTTGGTGCCTCTGTTGAGGTTTATGAGGGTGAGAGAGCAAGAGCAACAGACAACAATCTGCTTGGTTCGTTTGATCTTTAGTGTCCAGATGCTCCTCGTGGCACACCCTTGGAGGTATGCTTTGCTATAGATGCAAATGGCACCCTAACTGTTTCTGCTAAGGAAATATCTACCGGCAATACGAACAAGATCACCATAACCAATGACAAAGAAAGGTTGACAACATTTCAAGTTAAAAAAACTGATTGAAGAAGCTAAGAAATATCGTGAGGAAGATAAGAAATTTTTAAGGAAGGCTAAGGTAATGAGTGCATTGGAAACTTGTGTATACAATATCAAGAATGCTTTAAAGAAGAAGGATGTTAATTTAAAGCTCCCTCCTGACGAAAGTGAAAAGATCAACGATGCAATTACCGTGGCCACCAACTGGCTTAATAAGAATAACGAACAGAAAGAAATAGATGTTCTTGAGGATCATCTGAAGGAGCTGGAGAGCATGTTGGAAAAGCTTGAAGTCAAGACTGGCAATGAGAAAAAGCACAAATCTTCTTTATTCAGAAAAGTGCTCAAACATATTACTTAAATTGTTTCTGTTTTCTGTCTTGTTTTTTAGTTTTATTAACTTATTTAAAGACCTTGCTTCCAGATAAAGATCCCTCTCAGGCTCTTGTTCTCTATTGAAACATATATACTCTTATGTTTTTGTTTTGCCATATGCTGTGTTACTTCATTGTTGTGTAATCTTGCTTTTGATCATTGTTGCACGCTTATAAACGTGTTGTTGGAGGCTATATTGTCTCTCTGTCCCTCTTGCTTTGAATATGATTCAGAGTCTGTTTTCTACTTCGTTTGCATTTTGGGCTGCCTTACAGTGTACTCTACCTCTGCTGCTTGTAGAGACTTGACTTGTTTTTAATCAAAAAGTTCTGCACTGTAATTATCATCTTTCAAAACAAGTCTTAAAATAAAATGTTTAAGCATTGTAAATAAATGAACTGTAGCAAACTTATCAATTGGCTTCATAAACTGAGTGAAAATGAAGTAATCGAAACTTCATGCTAACTTGAAATGCTCATTTTCATTTGAAGCATTCACGTCTTCACTACTATTGCTATTAAGTCACGGGTTGCTAAGGTGTGGGAAAATATTTGTAGAAATTATTCTCATTTCATAGCATGTATGGCATTTGAAGGTGTAGCCTAGTTGCTATTAAGTCAATTTTCCTTTATAAGCCATGCTAGTTAGTTTATGCATGGACCATATAATATCGAGATAAAATGTGTATAAATGGACAGATACACAACTATCTTATTGCAGTAGCTGCCCCACAAACTTGTCACTTTCTTTTAGTGTTTAAAAAGTCATTCTTCTTTGGAAGTCATGCTATAAGGTGTGAGAACTGAGAAGATACTGTGAAAACTTATCCTCGTTAGATAACTGATAAGTGTCAAAAAGGAGTTAAATAGACTGTATATTTTAGGCACTTTGATTACTTGGTTTGCAAGTTATCCTGCGAAAAGCTCACAAATACTGAAGAATCATTCAATTATGCTTTTCACATCTAATGCCAACTCTTTGTAGGAAAATACACGCCTGGACACTCTAGAAGCAAGAAAACATGAAGAAATGTAAATGACAACTTTTCGAAGATCAAAGGAACAAAATAGGCAGAATTACCAGTTTACTGGCCATGGCGAGTAAGTTTACCAGTTTACTCGCCATGGCGAGTAAATCTACTTGGGAGGCGAGTAAGGCGGTATAACCCTCAGAGCTGACGTGGCACAAACTCACTGGCGAAGAAACCACTACTCGCCATGGCGAGCGTATCTACTTGGGAGGCGAGTTCAGACAGAACAGACCATATAAAATCTCATTTGTTCATTTCAAAGGAGATTAATCATTAGAGGATAGTTTAGGCCACTGGAGGAAGAGAGAAAACAGGGGAAAACACAGAGAGAACTTAAAGAGCAAGGAGCACAAGGATTGAAGGAAGACACAAGATCATTGAGACATCATGGTTGGTTCCATTCCATCCCTTCTTTTCTCCTTGTAAGGTTACCATGACAATGAGTAACTAAACTCTTTTTGTTGGGATTAAATGTAGTTAACTCTATTAGTATGTATTCCTTTTGATTGGGATTTTGT
>Ga0315914_1009220_pt1 | contig 12782 bp, 10 predicted proteins | sample MpolenodulesMG_FD_203920 | JGI IMG/M metagenome (GOLD analysis project Ga0315914, IMG submission 203920) | Medicago polymorpha root nodule microbial communities from Los Angeles, California, United States - elongated nodules | ecosystem: Host-associated > Plants > Roots > Nodule | place: USA...
GTTTTACTAAGACAGGAACAAGGTTTAAATCATACCAAGATATAAGAAATCAAAGGACATTGAATTCATGAACTAACTCTGAAGATCAGAAAGTTAGTTCAGAATGTTGATCAGAACGTTCTGATGGTAGTTCAGAAGGGTGTTCATAAGCAAACCCAGAATCATCAAGAACGTGAAGAACATGCAAGTACACATGACATGAATAAAAAGTCAAGTAAAGTACATCTGCATGGATCTATCAACAATAAAGGCATGGACAAGGAACTATGTCAAAAAGATCTTTAATGTTCATCCAATACTATGAACATTAAAGTACTAGGAATATTCCAATGAGAATATTATACTAGATGTTGCATTCACTGCACTTCAGTTGTGTCTTTACTATTAGAGTTGATTACATCAAAAGTTAAGTCTTACAAATCAACCTAAAGTAAGAACAAATGGAACATTCTCAAGGTCAGAATGTTCACTCATGCACATGCTTCCAGCTATGAACAGTGTAGTTGGTGGAAAGATGAAAAAGGTAGCAAAAGGAGATCTTGCATCAGAGATAACTTATCCTCTGATCAGAATCAAGCAAAATCTCCTAGAAGCATGGGCCTGAAGTTGCAGACCCACTATCTTCTCTCTCTTGCACAATGACCAAGGCAGATTTAGTTCAACTTTATCCTACTTTATCCAACAACTTTTGATGCATATGGAGAAGTTACTTTTTGGTGGATAAAGCCCAACAAATCTCATGTCACGCCTTGAACAAACCTAGAAACTCATCAGACATTCATCATTGATGAACCCAGATGGAGAACATCATGAATATCAACATTCTGATGAAGAACACAGCAACATTCTGATGTTCATCCTAGGAACACAACAACATTCTGATGGTCGGAATGTTCACCTAGATTTTCAAGTAAAATCTTTTGGGGCCCATGACACGTGGCATAACACCATTGGTCACCGTACAACGGCTATATGAGCCCAAAAACTCTATAAATAGAGATCAAAGGCTCAATAAAACTTGCACCATTGCAAAGCATACAAATAAACAACTTGAGATTGTTTTTAGCTCTTGCAATTGAAATTGATCAATCACTAAAGGCTTTTGTTTCCTTAGTGCACATCAATACTCTTTGTTATCTCTTTTAAAGATAACTTCTTCTTCCTTCTTCTTCTGTTTGTTTCTCAAACATTCAAAGTCCAAACATCTTGTAAAGTCTCATCTAGCTTTAGGGGTACTAAAGTGTTAGTTTGAGCAAAAGGTGTAAAAGTCTAAGTGGGTAGCTTAGCAAGAAGAAAAGAAAGTCTCATCTAGCTTTAGGGGTACTAAAGTGTCAGTTTGAGATAAAGGTGCAAAAGTCTAAATGGGTAACTTAGCAAGAAGAAAAGAAAGTCTCATCTAGCTTTAGGGGTACTAAAGTTATAGTTTGAGCAAAAGGTGTAAAAGTCTAAGTGGGTAACTTGGCAAGAAGGTGCAAGCCTGCTGAGGCTTAGAGAATACAGTTGATGTAATTGTTCAGGTGAACAAGATTGTAAAGTGTAGGATTTAAGAGGTTATCTCAAACATCATAGTGGAAACTCTCGCAAGATTGTGAGGAGTGGACTAACCCACATTGGGTGAACCACTATAAATTTCTGTGTGTTCTTTCTTTTCCTTTTACTCTTTTAAATTCAGTATACACTATACACACACAACATAGTTGCTTGATTAAATCAGTTTCTGCATAATCTGCACAAGAACGTCAGAACGTTCTGAAGCAAGTTCACTAACTTAACTTTTCCAAGTAAACCACTTGAGAATTAATTTTAAGTTGCAGGTTAATTTTTAAAGGGTCACAATTCAAACCCCCCTTCCTTGTGACTATTTTATCTACTTCAATAAGGTTGAACACACAACTTAGATTTATAATTACCTAAGTACATGTAGGAGATACATATGGAAATACATAACAGTTCTACATGGAAAAACCTTCTTCTTTGATTTTGGCATAGTTAAGCATCACAATCATAGCTTCACCTTCCTTCCTTTCACGGTTAAATTTAATGAACTTTGCAGCATATTCTTCCCATAAAGTGCATTTAAGAGGAATGTTACTGCATATTGAGAGTAGTTACAATGTTACAGTCATTATAATGTACATAGTAAAGTCTTCTAAATAGTAATGATGTTCATAGTTTTTAAGGGCAACTGTCTATCAGAAATACAATCCTTACCTCAGGTCTTTCATAGTAAAGTTGACCTGTAGTTTTTTCCCAGTACTTTCATTAAGTTGACAATATCCCATGTCCTGAATAACTCCAATCACATCTTGAAAAGAAACAAACCATGATTCAGAGAAACAAACAAAACAAATCAAAAGAATAATAACAACTTTATATAAACAGCAGTGAACTTACTAACTAAAATATCAGGTCGCCATTTTTCAGAAATAATTTCAGCAAAGGGCTTGAATTTGGTTTCAGATTTAAGAGCATCATGAACATTGATGTCAACAACAGTAGTCCCACCGGTCCATTTCAGCTTAAACTTATGCTCTGAAGCTTTGAACAGTAAATCATTGCTAACAACTTGAAAGTTACTTAAAGTGTAAGTAGCGTTTTCTTCTAAAATTTTGTCATAAGTAGCATTGTGTGCAGTAGGAATAATAACTTGTATATCATTACCCTAAAAAGGAAACAAACATACCATTAAGAGTTAAAAATTTGGTTAAGTAAGGAATCAGTAGATTTCATGGAAGTATATAATAAGACCTTAGCATCAACAATGACCATCTCCACATGTTCCTTCCCATCCTTAACAACAGTCCATTTATTTTTCACTCTAACAGCTAGTTTCCATAAATCTTTCTTGTATGTGATATCACCAATAAACTTGAATGGTCTTTCCATTTTCATATCTAATTCAAAAACAAAACATAGTCAGTATTTTAGGCAAACAAATGTAAAAAAAGAGATGTGATAAAGAGAGATTTTAGGATGATTTATAGGTTAAAAACTAACTTCAATATAGGTTAAAAAATGAAAGAAGCGAAAAAAACAAATATTATTTGTTCATTTAAGATTCACAAAAATGATTGTTTTAGATTGTAGAAAGAAACAAACGAATATAAAATCGAAGTTAAAATCAAACATTTGAATATAACATGCATCAAAACATTGTATAACCTAAAAAAAAGTGAATATTTGTTGATTTAAGAATCACAAAAATGTTTGTTTTAGGTTGTAGAAAGAAACAAACGAATATGAAATCGAAGTTAAAATCAAACATTTGAATATAACATGCATCAAAAATTGTATAACCTAAACAAAAGTGAATAGTAAAGTTTGCAAAGAGAAGAGTAGTTTACCAGGAGCAAAGATGAGAGAGGAGACGAATGGGTGTAGAGAATGGCAATGTTTGGTAGTAGTGTTATCTCATAGAGTGTGTTGATTGATTGCTACCTGTAAAATGAAGATTTGAACCAAAAGTGTACTTTTAAATTTCCCACAAAAAAGAAATGAGTTCAGTTTAGTTTAATTCCAATGGCATGGGTAAGTTAGATACATGTGTAGATAAAGTAAACCAGCATTTATGTTCCAGTTACATAACATTAGTTGAGTTAAGTGATGTCATCCAATTAGAAATGTAAGAAAAAAGACCAGATTTACCCCAAAATTTGAGACGTTTACATTAAAAAGGGAGAAGGGCATTAATAGGTTTTCCACAACATGTTTTTTCCTTATATTAAAGGAGATGGTTCAATATTTTTGTAAATACCTAAACATAACATTGCTTCCTAAGACATATGTTAAGAATTCTAAAAAAAAAAAAATTTCTTAATAAAAATTAATTTTAAACATTTTAGAAAATAATTGACATAATTTCGAAAACACAATTTCTATGTTGAGTTCTTTAACTAGTGCCTTTAAAGTTTGCCTATTTTTGTTGATATATTTTTTTTTGGGTTCTCAAATATAAATTGAACACGAAATTACAGTACATAATTTCCGAACTAGAATCCAACCAACTTAGCTGAATTGTTGTGTTGTACTACCTGGTCTTGGAAGTGAACCACAAGACACGGATCTCACAACGCATGTGTCGTTTACCGTCAACAAATTTCATTTTCTCTTTCTCTTTTTTTATGCCTTTTAACAAACGTTGCCAACTCTTTATATAAAACGTCCACCACCCTTGTAATAAGGTCTTAAACTAAACAACACTTCTGTGATAAAAAAAACAATACACATTGTGATATCTCACAACCCTAGCTAATAGCTAATAACTTGGCTATCAGCATGGCCACGGGTGCCGGAGATGGGTTTCTTAGGCCAATATTTGAGGGTTGTATTTCTGGACACGATCACTCCGTGGAGCGTCGTCCTTATCATCGCAAGTGCGGTTGTGTACTTCATAGCAAATCAAGAAAATCACCAAGCACACAAAAATTGCCAATGATGTGTGGCAAAGTGAAATATCCTATAAGAAGGGCATTTAGTGAAGGGAATTTGGCTTTGATTGCTTCACCTCATTCTTCTCCTTCTCCTTCTACTTCTCCTTCTCCTGCTCCTCTTGGAGGTGTAAAATCTCGTCGTTGTTCTGTCGATCTAGATCATGATCCTATGGAAGAACAACTTAATCATAATACTAGTGGTTTTGTTTGAGGTGTGAATCAATCATTTTCACCATTTTTTCGGTTCTTTTTCTTATTTTTCTTTAATTTGTTTGATTATATGTTTTCGGTTTTTTTTTTTGAATTAATAATAATTTGAGTCCAGTTGAGGTCTTGTTAACTTTTTCATTTTTGGATTAATATTAGGATGATTTGTTGTAGTTTTTTTTTTTTTTTTGATGGCTTGTAATCGATTTGGTTTATTTTCTTTTTAGTAGACAACCCTTTAATGTAACGATGTTAATTTAACCTTTTTGGATCTTTTAATGTATCTATGTTCTTAACTTCATGCGGTTCAGATTTTTGATGAATGAATAGAATATATAGCCGACAATTCCCTTTATTTTGTGTATCTTTTTGTTCAATTCGATATTAATGTTGCAATTCGTTAGTTAGTGTTCATGTAGTAAATGTTTCTCAATCAATCAATTTGATTTGAATTTAATTGTTCTTAATTTAAAGCCAAAACTGGATCTCTATGCTCTAGCATTTAAATTCTAGGGAGAATGGAGAAAGCATTATTAGTACTCCCTCCGTCCCTATATATAAGCACCATTTACCTTTAGGATGTCTATATAATGGACGGACGAAGTAATTAATTAAATGGTCATGTTAACTTGTGTCTTTAAAGAGCTTAAAAAGAAAATTAAAAATAAATTTTATATTGAAAATTTAACTTTTGCAACTTTTTAGACATTGAATGCACACGTTCCAAAAATATCTTTATACTATTTTCTTCTTAACTTATACCCCAAGAGCACAACTTAACATTTCCCTTAATTAAATTATATTTTAATACAAGACAGATCTAGCAAGTAAGATGGGTTATGAAAAGTCTCATGACCATGTGGCCAGCAAATAATGCACCGAACCATTTAATGAGAAGTGGGTGCCGGCAACACGGAGAAACAGCTAATCTTTCCAAAAACTTTGAGTGTTTTTATTGAAAAGGACTAAAGATATTTTTTTGATTAAAGCTAAAGATAGCTGTCCTTTGTTTAATTTGATGAATCTATGAACTGTTTCTAAAGTTGACCTATTAGGACGGTTGTACTTACAATCTAGAACAAAGAATTGATTCGTAATTTAAAAATAATTATTGCAGCATCAAAATAATGATTTTTTTATGGTGATGAAATGGTGCTATAAGATGGAGAATATCTCAGTTTAAAGAACACTTGCAAATTTACATTTATCTCATTTTTTACATCAAAACAATGTGTATAATAATTGACATTAGGAACAATGTGTATAAGATGGAGGATTTTATTATGGACTTTGATTATCTGCATCGACATTAGGAACAAAGAAGACAAGAAGCTTCTTGCATTCAGTGATCTACTACTCACATAGCTAAAATTTGTGTATTATTGATCGAGGGAAAGTCTTACATGGTCACATCGATTATTATGGAAATAAATCTTTGACACAGTTAAAAAAAGCACAGCATAGAATCAACTTCCTGCACATATCTAAAATAATGTTATAGTATTTGATTATGGACTTTGTCACTTTGATTATCACATCGACATTAGGAACACAAGAGAAGAAACTTTCTGCATTTGGTGATCTACTAGTCAGTAGTCACATATCTAAAGTTTGTGTATTATTGATTGAGAGTAAGTCTTGCATGGTCACAATGTTATGGTCATAAATCTCATACACTTCCAAAAAAAAGCAAAATGGAGAAATACCTTTTTGATTATCTTTGAAATAATTAAAGAATAAAAAGTAGAATTAATATTTTGTGAGTGTGCCTAAGAGATTTACATTTGATCTTATGACTAAGAATAAACCATTGATTGAATGATTCCTATAATCATAGATCAATTGCCTCTCAAATTAGATATAACACTCTTTGTGTTTTTGAAGGCTTCATTAGATAACTCTTGTTTTTCAAGATAAAGAGAAAATAAGGGCTGATCAAAAGAACAACAATGTAAGCAACATGTAACCAATTTAAGCAATTCTTTATCAGAGCCAAATGATATTTTCAGCGGCTTTATGCGCTCTCTTTGTGCCATTCTGGTGCAAATTTCTGTCATGTAATCTTTTTTTTTTTTTGAATGGCAAAATATATATATATAAATAAAACACAACTGGACAAATACACCGAAAGAGCCGTCAAAGGACGCTCGCGAAACCAACCTAACGGGAAGCCCCCTGGACAAGCCCCAAGGGGTCACACCAAAAGCACTAGAAAAAACAAAAAGAGAGCGAACAACACCAAAAACAAAAGGAGACCACCAACGCCCCACAAAAGACGGGCCATGAAACACAAAGAACAACCCCAGAAGCTAACCGGGAGGGAGAAGGCAGAAGCCACCACCCCAACCCCCAAGCAAACCGAGGTAAAGCACCACCAAACCCCTACCGAATCCAACACAGAACCGGTTGCACCTCCCACTCATGATAAGTGCAAGAACTAGCAGGGCACTTAGCCAAAAACCACTTCCAAGCTAAGAGTTTCACTCTATCCACCACAGGCTCCTCACGAAGAGTGCCACCAGAGAAAATAAGGTTATTCCTAGAAGTCCAAACAGTTCAAATGACAGCGTGCCAAACCAGAAGTAGACCTAACCTAACTCTCTTCCCCCTTCCAAAACCCGTGAAAGCCTGGAATTGCTGAGCAAGACCTAGGGGAAAAACAAACTCCCAACCTAACCACCTAGCGACCTGATACCACACCGGGAAGACCGTGGGACACTCTAAGAAAAGATGCACCGCTGACTCAGACAAGACATCACAAGAGACACACCCAAGATCCGTAACCAGAAGAGGAACACCACACCTAACAAGATTGGACCTAGTCGGGATCCTATCTAGGAGAAGTTGCCAGGAGAAAACAATAACCTTAGATGGGGCCCATGACTTCGAGATACTGGCAACCGCACGAAGGGTATCACCTTGCGGTGCACTCGCATCCGGCAAACCCTTAAAAAGAAGGGAGCAAGCCGACTTCACCGAAAAACGACCATCCGGGTTAGGCAACGAAAACCAAAAATCCTCCCTATCAACTCGAGTTTGCCTGGTAGCAACCCCAAGCAACTCAATGAGAAGGTCCACTTCCCACACAAATATCAGCCTCCTCCACCTAAAGTTCCACACCCAAATACTCCCCTCCCTTTCTGTCATGTAATCTATTAACCTATTTGCTTAATCGATTTAGTATGAATTAGCCAATTTTGCTAGGACTACAATAGAACTTAATAAATTAAGTGTTGTCGTTTACTCGATTAACACACATTGCATTAAAAAAATATTTGGTTAAATAAAAGCAGATAGAAACAAAACTTTTTGTAAAATAGTATTTTCTATTACTAAATTTCAAGTAACTCTGCCATAATGTCCCAATGTTTAACTTCAATGCCTGTATTTTATACATCACAGCTTTGAAGTAAACGAACTAAACTATTACGCAGAACTATGTTGTCCCAATGTTTAACTTTACTTCCTTTCAATTTTCAAGTCATTCATTTTGTTCACTTTAGGTTTTATTAATCATCAGTTCCTTTGAAATAATTTCAGTATGATTTACAGACAACAGTTAAATGAAATTCTCTTGGATAATAATATACACAAGGAAAGAAGTTAAGGGAGAGACGGTGTGAGGGAAGGCTTTGCAACCTCTAGCACCCCACAGTCACTAATATAAATTGTGGTAAGAGGCCTGTTCCAAATGGCGCGAGCATTCTGAGCCCTTTCGTCTCCGAAAAATTCAGCCAAGTCATTAAATTGGCGAATTCGTTCACCTGGTTGGTAAGTGGGAGTTGATGATATGGCTGTGATGACATCCAACCCTGCAATTAGATTCAACTAGAAGCTGAGCAATGTAATTGGTAAAAAAAACAAGATTTATGATCCATAAAATCTAGTCCAAAAAGAGATCAAATATTTCAATATCTGAAAACAACTCTAACAGGTTGATACACAAAATGGCTGAATAGAGATCAAAAGTCAAAACTATTAAACATGGAGGTATAAAACATGACCTCTTACTAATGGGAGAGTACAATGCTTGTGCAAAAAACAAAAGCACAAACGTTTCACCAGGTTTAGATACAAAGATTATAGTCTACACACAATCAAACATTGAGTTCAGCGAAGCAACTTAGACCTTATGATGCTGTGACAGACCACCATTGTAACCTAGTTCTCAATTCTCTTTACTACATGGTACGAGTTCGGGTACAAGGTATGCTACTCTTGTAGTATTGGATACTTGGGGTATACATAGTTGGTTCGCTGGTGCTCAATAATTTATTATCTTGTCTAGTTAAAAATAATTAAGCACATGCTAAAATTAAAAACAAATAATCCAACAGCTAACACTAATAAGATAAGAGTAGTCCATTTTTCAAAAATAGAAGATGAAAATAGTCCAACATAGAAAGTTGAGAGCATAGAACATTGTCCCTATAGGTTAAGATATTGCACTAATGTTAAAATAGTCCCACATTAGGAACTTTAAACAATAGAGAGGAGGGTTTATATATAAAAGGAAGCATTTCTCACATACGCCTGTACCGCATTATCAAATTAGTGCACTATGTCATAATAAATTTAATGGTCACAAACCAATTTTTTACTATGGGTGTTTCCAAGGTCATTAAAACTAGAAGTAAACAGTTTTATTGGCAAGTGATTTCCTACGAATTGGGCACGAGTTGAGCGAACCAATTTGTTACAAATCGGTACACACAAACTGGTTTGCAGTTCTCAAGGCACCCTGGCAAATTATGTCACCACTCATTTTGAGAATAGATGCAAAATCTCAGACTTAAATGTGAATACCAACACTCAGTGCGTCACTCTTTTGTTAATTCTCCTTATCTCCTACAAAGGTATCTCCAGTTTCCAGTTTAAACATTGAAAAAGTGCAGAACCAGGTTTCGAAAAAAAGGTAGCCAACCACAATTTGGATTGGGACATCCAAGGTTTTTGACAGCAACGCTGCCACAATTTAGAGTACATCAACCACATTTGTATATTATTCTCAACGGTGTTATTAAATGGCAATGGTAATGGCCATGGCAGAATTTCTTACAACTGCACTTAGCCATTGTGAAGGATCCCGTGCCTGCCATGGCTTATATGGCAGAGTTTTTACCTTCCATCACCACAACAGTGATTCTCAATCGTACCAAATGAAAGGATCGCAACGCAAATGAAATTTAAAACAATTTGCATATTGAATTTTTTGTGTGCCCTGATTTGCTGCTTTTGACCGTAATATTTGTTATGTGCAATGCATAACCTATATTCACGAATCCTAAGCTTCTTGTGTTTGAAACAGATGAATCAAAACCTTCAAGTTAATCGTGCATAAAACTGTTGTCTGGCAAGTGTTTATAAACCGATTTCGCAGGGTTGAGTTTGATTCAACCCAGTTTCTTTTAAATGTAACCACAGCATATCGGAGATTCGTTCGGTCAGCCGCTATCAAACAATCGGAAACACTTATCCACAGTTCTCCTGGGTATGAGGGCTATGCTAAGAATAGAACATTGAATAACTTATAGACTAAAAAGTGCTATAAATGAGACACATTCCTTTCACTTATTCAATTTGGTTCACTAGGCAACACATGAAAAACACTGCAAAAAGAGTTTGTTACCTTCAAGCACAGTTCCAAAGACAATGTTCTTGTTATCAAGCTGAGGACAAGGTCCAGGTCCAGTGGTGATTAAAAACTCAACATTCCTGTATTCAGGGTCAAACTTGATCTCATCATCGTCATCATTCTCGGAGAGCGAAAGCGAAACAACACCGGGGCGAGAATGTGACAGCGCAAATGCCTTGGGGTCAACCGTTTCGATGTTGCGTGGGAGGTGACGAGGAGGGCGGACCTCGCCTTTTTCAGGACGACCCTGACGTCCAGCAAGAAAGTACTGACCTTGTATAACCTTGTGGACGAATGTGTTCTTGTAGGAGGAAGATGAATTAGGAGAGGAAATGCAAAGGGATTTGAAATTTGAGACTGTACGTGGAACGAGGTTACCGTAGAGGCCGAGAATGACGCGACCGAGTAAGGTCGAATCAGAGCATAAAGTGGAGATGGTGTCGCCGAGGGTGCGATTTGGGAGGTAATAGTTGGGGCAGAGGCTGAAGTCCATGAAGATGCGGTCGGTGATGGTGGGGTTTGGTGGTTGAGGTGAGGCGGAGGAGGAGAGGGAAGGGAAGGAGGTGAGTGTGGTGGTGGTGGTGGATGTGAGGAGGAGTGAGCGGCGGGTGATGGTGGGTTTGAGAATTGGGTGGTGAAGAGAAGGGAGTGGTGGTGGCTGTTGGGCTATGGAGGAAGCCATTGAGGAGAGGAGAGTAGGGAGTTAGGTTGTTCATGACGCAGAGGTTGAACTAGGAGAGGTGCCAATTAATGTGGGGTCTACCTTCGTTTAGATTAGATTATACTCGTGAAATGTTTGCCAGCAAGGCCTTATTATTTTCATGACCAGCAACCAAAATGTTTTTATTTACAGATATGAAAAAAAATAAAATTATCATCAATATATATAGTAGGGTTTTTTATATCACGCGCTTCTACGTTTATTCTTAATATTTTTATTATTTTTCTATTTTTGAAAACTAATATTTTATGTGGCATAAATATCTCAACAAACTTTGTATTTGATCTTATCAACTAAATATTTAATAAAATTGTTACATAAATTTCTCAACAAACTAATCTTTATCTTTTAAAATTTCCTAATCATATCTTTTATCCTCTATTTATGAATGTTAATGACCGACAAAAACACATGTTCCATCTTATCATTTGATACCTCAACATATTTTTACTTTTGTGTCTTTTGTAACTAAAAAAAATCATATCTAGTAAGAGAAAAGATGGTTGTCAAAATATTGAAGTGATTTTGTAATAAAAAAACTCATGTCATATAGTTGTATTAAACAAACTAAATTATTTTAAAAAACATGATTTTATTACAATAAAAAACACAAAATAGATTATTATTTTCTTATAAAAATCTAAATTATTGAATCTCAATATCATTTTTCTTCTCATCCGTAACAATGAGGTCATTTGTTATATATTTAAAAAGAAAATCACTTTAAAATTATTGTATTTGTTTGTTATATATTAAAAAAAAAACAAGATCTACACAAAAAATATAAAAACTGTTTCAAATTAAAAAATTTAAAAAATATATTTTTTCTAGAGGCAAGAGAAAACAAGTATCAAGATATGAAGGTAATTTTATAATAAAAAATCCATTTTATATAGTTGTATCCAAACAATTAAATTGTATTTTCAAAGAAGTGGTTGCTATTACGATAAACAAACACAAAATTGTCATCGTGAGCTTAACTCAGCTGGTATGAAAAATGTATAAAATATGCAAGGTTCGTGGTTTAAATCCCGACCACCACAAAAAAAACACAAAATTGATTATGCTTTTTCATAAAGTCTCTAAAAAATAATCTATAAATTATTGAATATCAAAATCATTTTTTTAATCTATATCAAAACCAGCCATATATTGAATTTACATTTACTAAAAAAAGGTTTATGATGTTCATGTACTTTTAACTCACACTGGGTCTATTTGATGAAACTAAGTTTTTCCTCTTTAGGTAATTCAATGAAAAATGACAATTGTTTATGTACATGTTCACTCTCATATTTTAACATTTATGTTTTTTTTTTTGGATATCAAAGCGGCCTAAGCCCAAAAGAAGAAAAAACTAAACATTATGACTCTAGGGGTCGGTTTCCCCATAACATCAGCTAGCATCAACGAATTAAGCTTAGAAAGGAACAAAACTCATGCAAACATAAACCAGGACCATGATCACACCTCATATTTACAAGTGTGTCTGCATACATGTTCCCTTTTAAATCACACTGAGTCTATTTGATGCAACATAATTACATTCCTATGAGTTTTTCTTTTTTAGGCAATCCAATGAAAAATGACAATTGTTTATGTTGGAACAAAGGATGTTTCACAAGTCACCTATTGAGTTTTGACAATAACAGGGTATTAAATATCATCAATTGGATATGCTAAACAATTTGTTCAAGTGTACAGGATCCATAATCAAAGTTCTATTCATAAAGATTCTGATTGAACAAGTTCAAGAGCAAAGGAATTTTATTTGAAGCTAAGAGCGTCT
>Ga0315914_1009221_pt1 | contig 12781 bp, 4 predicted proteins | sample MpolenodulesMG_FD_203920 | JGI IMG/M metagenome (GOLD analysis project Ga0315914, IMG submission 203920) | Medicago polymorpha root nodule microbial communities from Los Angeles, California, United States - elongated nodules | ecosystem: Host-associated > Plants > Roots > Nodule | place: USA...
ATCATTTCATTGTTTATAAAAATCATACTAATTTTTTTACATGTAAAAAATAATCAAAATTCTCTATTATGAGTATTAAGAATTCAGAAAAATTAAATTTTATTTCGTTGATATTTTTGGTAAATAAAATTTATTTATTATAATTATAGGTGATAGAAAACAATTTTTCTCTTCAAAAATTATCACATTAAACTATTAATTTATTGATTTGGTGTACCAATACACTCAAATCTTTAGGTGTACCATATAATTTGCCTATTAATAATACTACACGTTCTTTCTTTGCATGATTACCCGATCAAATATGTTTCAATTTATCTCCTAATTACTCGGATTAGTGGACTTGATTGAGAGAAATAATAGATAACAAATCCATATTGTTTTTATCGTGAGTATAATGATAGTAATTAGAGATTTTAGTTGCCAGATCATTGTATGCACTATCAGTCAAGGTGCATATTTCACTACCAAAAAAAGTCAAGTTGCATATTTGTTCCTCTCTATATGCCACTTTGTTGCCTTAAACTGTGGAGTCAGGAAATAGTTATTTTGTTCCTAAAAACAAGTTACACGCTCTCTCCAGCTCTTTGTTTTGTGTATTTCATTCTTCTCCTCCATACTCGTCAATGGTTTTAAGGAAGTTAGATCAAAGAATTCAATTCCTAAAAGGCAAGACATTATTTGCCTTAATTCCACAATTATTAGAATTGATCTCTCCCTCTTTCTTAGTCTTACACGCATAGAAATAGAAGGTACGTAGACATTTGAAATTTTCTTTTCCTTCCCCTCTCTCATAATTTGATGGCATTTAAATGCCAAGATTGGGTCTGCATAATCATTCTTTAATGATTCCAAACAAAATCTGATTTGTTTCCTCCTCTCATTTGAGAAAACGAATTACTCTCTTCTCTCTTCCTACATTTTTTTTTTACAAATATTATCAAAGGAAAGCTCTTGAATGTTATTCAATTACCATGCATCTTTGGTCTTCAAGGAATCATCATCAGTAATTCAACTTGATTGCCTTGAACCAAAAACAAGGGATGCTGAATTCCTCAGTACTCTCTTGATCCCCCATTTAAATTTCAATTGTCTTAAACATTCTGTGGTCCATAAAAGGCTCATGTATATTCTTGCTATTACTTTAACATCCTCTTCTCAGCCTCACTCGACCTACTTTCTCTTTCTCTTAATCACTTGTTAATCCAAAAATTATTTTCTAAGTTTTAAAGCATTCTTCCGACACTCCTTTTGACTCATTTCTTGCGTCAAAATTTTCCCAAGACCAGAAGTAAACTCCCCTATCTAATTTATTCTCAAGCACGTGATGTATGTCAAGATACATATCATACCATATACCTTTCCTTTTGTTTACGCACCCTGGTTCTAATTCTAGAATTTGATTGTTACTAGCGTTTATGACCTTATGCATAATATGAGAAAAAGACCCCTTACATAATACGTTATAGTTCTTCTAATGTTGTGATTTTACTAGCTCTTCATTCTTTATTATTTATTTATTTTTTCGCTTTTCACTACCAAAATAATTTTTTTAGGCAACATTTGAAAATAAATCAAATACTTTATAGACATCAAAACAAAATAAAATACGGTGGAAATAGGGAACAATAGCACATGTTAAGTAAACTGTGTTGAGTGGGTCACATGATCCTAAATTCGTCTCACATCGATTTCATGATCATGAATACTTCTCGATCTTCATTATCAAATTCAATTTTGTAATCCTTTCAATCATGAAAGTTGACATAACTATCTTGATATCATTTATTTTTTTGAAACCTTTCAAAACAATATTAAAATTAATTTCTCTCATTTTCAACTAAAATATAATTTATTTTGTTATGAACATTATCTCAATTTTGTGTATAATAAATATCACAAATTTCTTTAATATTAGTGAGGCACATCATTAAGAACAAGTGATCCAAAAAATATCACTAATTTCTCAGATAATAATTTTTTTGACACATGATTAAGAACAACAAATTTTTTTATAGGGAGGGTGTATATAGAAATATTTGTGCTATATATAGCAAATTACGTCAAAAGGGCCAAAAAATTAACCAACTGTCAATGGGGCATTTCGGTGAACTTTACTATATATGCCCCACATAAACCAAATATTTCTGTATACATCCCCTCCATAAAAAAAATTGGGGCCCCTGACGGCATTGGCCCTAGGCCGTCACACCTTGGCTTATGCCTAGGGACGACCCTGTTAGGAAGGAAAGTGGGTTAGGTAAGGGATTCGTCCCTATACTGATGATGTTAAGAACTAGAAGTGGAAATTCTTGTCTTTTGAAAAGAAAAAACAATTACAATAGGTATTTATGTGGCAAAATTTAATCTTATATAAAAGTGATTATTTTTAATTATGTTTTATATGATATTTTTGTAAGAGGATGTGACGTGGAATGATATATTTTATTTTATTATGCTTTAAATGTTTTTTTGTGATCTTGCGGAAGGAATGTTAGATTTTTGATAAACTAAAGAAAGGAAAAATATGAGTTTTACGATAAGGTTGATTAATGGTTCATGTGCATGATGATGTGTTAATATTTGACTATGTTTGTCTAATGGTGTGTATTTCATTTGACTTTGTATTTGTGTAAGTGGCAAGATTTAATTTTGTTTTCATCGCCATAACATGACATGTGCATTTCTTTGTGGTGCTTAAATGACACGTTGATTAAAATTAGAATTTCCTTTGTGGTGCCTTAGTGGGGGGTTGATTAGATCTGAATCATGGAGAAACTCTTACATAGTCACAACCCCAAACTAAAAATATTTGGGCACACATATATAAATGAAAAAAATTAAAAGAGAAATAAATTAGTCACATCATTTTTTACTTTTATCTTTAAATTTTTCTTATTCAAGTGAGTGTACCTAAGCATATTTTGTTTGTGTTTGTGACCAACTTAGACTTTCTCCTGAATCATGTAGTGTTTAGGAGCATGCATCTTACACATGATTTCATTTGAATTCGTTTTATGTTTGTGATTTGATAATTGATTAAACTCTTTTATCGCAATGGAAATGTGTGTGAACTTTTCTTAAAATATGTGACTTAGATATGTATCTTTCTTTTTCTTTTTGAACGAGAAGTTTTGATACTATATATTTTATTAGATTGTTCTCGTGCTTTGAGTATGTACCAATTTGGATAAGAAAATTGACATGTACTAAAGAGTGATATATGAAGTCCTTGTGATGAAGGAAGCATACACGGGACAAAAATTGTGTTTTATTTAATTGTAAGTGTAGTTTAAAATATTTTTGAAGTGTATTCTTCTTTTAGCTTTAACTCATTAGAAAATCCGAATGTGGATTTCTTCTATTTGAAAATAATCAATTTTAGATAATAATTTTCTATTAGTTTCCTTCTAATAGTTATTTAAAAAAAAATAGCTTCATATATTCTATAGAATAAAAAAAATATTTTGAAGTAATGTTTTGGGTAAAAATTCTTGATGTTACACTTTATATATAAGGACTATAGCTTATGGCTTATGCACAAAGACACATAATTCTTATAATGTATATTGGGCACCATTAAAATAGACTAAGATTGTGTTTTGGTCGGGGTCTGGAAGATGGATTTTTTTTTTTTAAAGAGAGGTGCTATTTATCGCGAGAAAAATCATCCCAAAATACATTGAATCTTTCACCTTAAAAAATACATGGATGCTATGATATAAAGAGATGGACCGACCATGACATTTGTTAAAATAGGACCGTGATTTTTCTATGATACGTCTTTCGCTATAACTAGCATTTTTCCAATATTAAAAAAGCCAAAAATATTATTTGATATGTTGTCTTTGTCTAGAAAACATTAGGATCAAGACTCTTATTAAAAACCATAGTGGGTGTACTCAAAAGTAGTAAATTCTTTAGTGTCATGGAGTTTTGTTAGGTACTCGTCGTATTCTAGGGTAAAATTAATTCCAAATTAAAATTCCCCTAAAAAAGATGTCATTCAACAATTAAATAGTGTGTAATATATCTAACAAAACTTTAGAGTATCCGAAAAATAACATATAGATCAGGCAAACATAACACAAAGTACACATTCCCTAAAAAAAAATAACACCAAGAAGTACACATGTTATAATAGAGCATATAAATACTACTCCTAATTACGCTGACAACGGTGCTATACTTTGCACATACTCAAGAACCCACATCATACATGGTAGATTATTAATTTGATATTGGCGAAGCAAGTTGCCATCTTTGTCGTATAACATAATCAAATTTTGTTTCGACCTTCTTCCAAGGACTTGAACATCATTCTTCCCCTTTGAAAGAGCACGTTCAACACTAACATCAGGATCAAGTGGAACTTTAATGTTGTATTTCAAGACCCAACCTTGTTGATTCTTAACCCAAATTCTCATCGCCAAAAAATGTCGACTAAGATAAGCAAGGGAACCGTTAATCTCAGCGATACCATGATGACAATGACAATATTGAACTGGAGACTCCAGTAGTTGAAATTGATTGTTTTGGAAGTCAAAGGCGAGGATGTTAAAATTGTGGTCATTATGGTTAGGGCCTAAAAGCCAATGATAAACACCATTAACAAGAGTATTGTAGTTGTTCTCACTTCTACCACTGTGATATGGCATAGTTTCTGAAGGGAGACTAGGGCAAGGGATAAGGGTCCATGATTTATTGTTATGATTATAAACTTGAGATGATGAAAAAGAAATAAAGCAATGTTTATGACGATGGACACCGACTTTGACGAGTTTGAATTCATCGGTGCTGGGATCAGCACCAAAACCAATCAACTCTTCAGCTTTTTCAACTTCAACTATGTCAGCAGAAGGTTGGGGAAGAACATGTACCTCTTTAGTGGTTGGGTTCCACAAAACTAAGTCTTTACGATGATCTTCTTGGATACAGAAAACACCATTGCAATGGCCAAAGGAGCATATTCTTAAGGGATTTTTGGAAAAGATGTTTTCTATTGGTGTTACTGTTGGGTTGTCTTGTATGGAGAGAATTGTTAGGGCATTCTTTTCATCTTCTTGTACCATAGATGGAAAGATCATGAGACGTTGCTCGTCAGACATGTTCATCTGCATGTGCCTCTTAACGAAGTAGGGAGTCTTCAAGAGAGCATTCCATGATTGTTTGACACATTTGAAACGCATCAATGACTTTGCTGGAAGCCTCACTAATATCTCTGTCTCCAAATCTGCTCCAAAGCTCTTACTCATTCTATCTGATCTGTAAAATTGATAGATTCAGTTAAATTGAAAGATTCAATTGTTGAGTTTTGGGTGTTTTGATTTTGATTACAAGCTCAATATCATATAGGTGGGACTGCTAATTTACATCTAATTAAAAACGCCGAGTAAAATAGAAAGTTATTGTTAAAAGTCTCACATGGAACATGACAATGTGTTTATAAGTGGGAGCAATCATCACCTCACAAGTCAATTTTGTAGAGTCGTGTTAGACCCAACCACAATTTCTAAGAGTTATACATCCGTATAAATAATAAATATATGACATATCCCTTAAAAAAAAATAATGTATATATGTCAGAATATATTGATACCAATATGTCAAACTTAATAATAATAAGTCATGGTTGATAATTCTTTATCGAATGATTGTATTACAAAGTCAACCATTGGATTGAAAAAATTATAAAATTTAACATTAATCATAAATCATTTAATATTTCGATAAGATACATCAAATTTAACTTCTTTTTTTTTAATATTCACAAGACTTAATTTTCATTTTTTTTTTGACAAAGCAAGACTTAATTTTGATGTATTTCATTGATATATGAAATAAATTTCGATTAATGTAAAATTTTATAACATTATTCTATATTACAATATATTTCAATTCGACATTCGATTGTGTAGTATAATCATCCAGTAAAGAATTATCAGAGGTGTCAGATAAAAAGTTTGACAACGTGATATAAATTGATCATCATCCAACTATTTAATGATATCATATATTTTGTATTATAGGGTATGAGTACCTAACTAAATTTTAGGATACTAAAAATTCACATTAATTGAAACCAAACAAAAGATAAATTGAAGGGTTAATTAAATAAATGGTCCCTATAAATATTTAAAAATTTGTTTTTAATCCTTATAAAATAAAATCACATTTTTTAGTCTCTGTAACATTTTTTTTAGTATTTTATGGGCCAAAAATATTGATGGAAATTTTTTACAAGGAATAAAAAAGTTGATGGAAATTTTTTCAAAGACTAAAACTACTAACAGAAAATTGTACAGAGACTAAAAAATGCGATTTTATTTGGTATAGACTAAAAATAAAATTCTAAATATTTATATGGACCATTACCTTAATTAAAGTAAATTAAAATATTGAACGAAAATTATATCTTCCTAAACTGCACGGTAATGGTCAAAGGTGAAATAAATTATTGTGAATCGCCTAATAAGAATAATCAAATTACACAAATCCAAAGATAATGAAAAATAAATCAACATCGGATAGATCGGCAAATCCCGAATGGAAAAAAATAATAATAACATGCTAAATCCTACATATTTGTGTTTTTTCTAACCTTTAATAGATAATCAAAGAAAGTATTGAGACTGGCGGTCAGTAATCAGGTGACCTCCTAATCATGCGACCTATAAAATGAGGAAAAACAAATTATGAGAGATTGACAATGTGAAAAGATAAATTAGGAATAAAAATTGTTGTAAGAAGAGCATTAATCCAACACAACACAACACACCAAGAGGAAAATGGTATAAATTAGTGTGGATCGCTCAATAAATAACAATAAAATGATAATCAAACGCAGATCTAAGGATAATGAAGAAACAAAAGCAGCAATAGATAAAGAAAATACATAAAAGATAAATGGATAAACGTGGATACAAAAAATATCATCCAATCCCCAAGTAAATAATGTGTGTTCTTCCAATTGACCTATAGAGCATGTTATCTATACATTGGGGTAAAATATTTTTTGATGTTCTTCAAGATGATTGACAATGTGAAAAGATAAAATGGGGAAATAGGTATATCAAATTATTTATTAATCCAACAAAACTCACCAAATTGTCTTGGGAAATTGATGGATGATCCCAGTTGCGTCACGAGCTGCGCAAATCTTTGCACTAGGGTTGGAGAAAGAAAATGTTGATTTTGTAAGAGTAAACAGTCAAAAACATTTTGATCCACTTACTTTGACCGAAAAAATATATTTTAATAACGAGAAAGTAATATTTTAATAGAAAATATAAGAAATTTTAATACCGAGAAAGTAATATTTTAATAGAAAATATAGAAATAAACTAGTAAAGCAAAATTACCAAAAAGACTAATATTTACCATAAAAAGGTATGTTGGTGAATCCATTCATATCAATCGGATGTAAAAGAAACTTTTATAATTCAAGATATTTCTCCTAAACAGATTCATCTTAGTTGTTAATCTATTCAGGAACAAACACCAAATAAAAATATTGACCTTAAGCGGAATTTGCTTAAGCCACAAAACATGACTGCAACGGTCATCAATTGTCACATCCGAACTAGTCAAGTGATTATAAGCACTTTTTATCATGTACATGAGAAGAATGCAGTTTCCAAATCCACCTGTCAGACACACTAACCTGCAAAACCACAAGTGAAAGTTGCTTTGCGCACTCCCTCACCAACCCCACCTCCCACACAAACAATCTTCTTTTCCACTTCCACGCCTCACCATTAACCTCCCAACCCAAAGAGAACACCTCTGCAATAGTGGCACATTTGTTAATAAGAAGATCAAATAATTTAGCATATCTAACATCTAAAGAAACACCATCTAACCAAGGATCCTTCCAAAACAACGAGTAAACCTCATCCCCCGCCTATCTTGAAATATTATCCAACAACCTCCGATCGTCTAACAAACAGTCCCCCTCCTAATATAGTTCATGTTTTACCACCACTTAAGACACCCCCCACCATATGTCGCACACAACACATTATACCACATGTTCCCCCTTTCCTCCAATATCCTCCACATCCATTTACCAAAAACATAAAAATTAAACTTCTTCAGCCTTCTGACCCCTAAACCTCCACTATCCCTATGTAAGCATAAAATATTTCATTTTACCCAAGACAATTTCCTAACATCTTTACTCCCCGCCCCCAAAAAATTACACAAAATAGAGTCAAGGATATAAACACTGCATTAATGTTGATAATTTTTATTTAATATTTTTTAAACATTTTATAACATCAATAACATTTGTTTTTATATAATTGCCGCATTGTTACACGACCCGTACAAATGCATGAGTCTTTTACCCGTTTAGAATAAACTTTAGATGCAAGATCAATTATAATCGATAACATCCTAACATACCAAAATCAATTATAAATCTTAAATTTTTTTATAAATCTAATTCTTTTTGTTGTTGTCATATTGATCCAAAGTTTTCACCATCGTTTAAAAATGACTAATCTCTTTTGAAAAATCTATGGGACATACAAAATGGATTATCCCATCTCATTTGGATTTTTTTTTCTTCCATAAACACGAGCCAAGAATGGAACCTCTGATACATGCTTAAAAATAGGTCGCTTACCACTATGATGAATTCATCGTCAATAATCTTAAAATTATGTTTACTCTCTTAAAAGTGAATTCAAATGTTATTATTTTTTCCTTAAAAAAATATTATTATTTTTTGGTCATGATTCAAATATTTTCTTAACGGGTAAATTATTGATGTTTGTGGTCAAAAATTACATGTCTGTGTTTTCCGTGTGCCGCAATTCTCAAAGAGAAAAGACGAGAGATGCAACGGTTTCATTTTAAAAATCTTGTGTATATGAAGAAGGCTTTGTAAGATCCAGCTAGAACTCCAGCCAGTGGGATATTTCACAAGATTGAACAAAAAGCCAAGACGCGTTTGCCGTGGATTTCTTAGTCATGCTATATTTGTGAATTAAGTATTTAATCAAAAGGATTATGGTTATGTTAAAAGTGTCTCTTAACATTTGTTAAAGAAATCAAAAGGAGTAAGTTTGTATTAATTCAACAATATTTTAATTTTTATGGTTAAATATGTTTTTAGTCCTTACATAGTCCCAATATTTTATTAAATGTTTTTATAATTCTCACATTTTATCTCTATTTTTCAAAAAATTACACAAATTAATCCATGTTGTTAATTCTCTAACGGAATGCTGATGTGGCAGTTAGTGTAACACTATATTTCTATTAAAGCGATAATACACACGAATAATGCAAATATTCAAGAAATAGACGCTACGTCTTCCTACTCAAAATTCAAACATGCATATATAAAAATTCTCAACAGTCGCAGCGGATATAAATCATACATCTCCAAAATATACATGTCGTAAGATCAATATACATCATCATATAAAATCTCCAAATCCCGACACATGGGCAAAAACTCAACAACATAAATCTAGTATAGTCAATCTAGAATAATCATAAATACAGACATCCTAGATCAGAGCATATTCTAAGACTCCAAAGACTGATAATGGAGATAGCTCCCGCTATCCAAGCACTCACCAAGCAATCAACAACTACTCTTGCACGTCGTCTACCCATTCATACAAATAGGTAGACGGTCCACCACAGACCACTGGGGTTTATCTTCACATCAATCATAATCAATTAAAACAAACATAAGCATTCAAGGATTTCATGCATAACACATATACATATCCATCCCTCTTAGAATACCAACATCACATAATTATTATCTCTCATTCCATACACCTCAAGCTATCACATCACTAACATAGCATAGCAAGCATATTCAATTTATAATCAAGTCATCGACATAAACTCATCATTTATCAACATTAATCAATGAAAGGATTACTCACCTCATTCATCATTTAGCATACTTAACTCGACAGGTACAATTCATCATTTCCAAGGTATAAGCAAGAAATTATCATTATTAAATGAATCACCACATCATATATATACATACATATACAAATCTCTAGGGCCTCGACTATTTAAACACTTAGATCGCATATTAGTGTAGTGGCGTATACATGTGCGTTTCATCGGCCAACTATGACAAAATTATTAAAATCACAAAGTTACGACAAGTTCGTATCATTTTGCAAAATCGGCCAACATTGGCATTTTTCAAAGTAAGGCAACTTATTCAAGTTTGAAAACCTACAATTTAGTCTTAATCCATCATATAAACACTTGTACAATATCAAGTCTTAGTTCAAAGTTTCACCAAAGTTTGTTTGAGAAAATCCTAAGTTCGTCTCGTAATTACTTCATTAATGTCAAGCAACACAAGAAATCATTAGACCCATTATACAAAGTTATTTCTTTGATAAAAGCACCCCTAGATGATTAGGATAAAGTCCCTACACTTAGGAAAAAGTTTGGAATCGTTTGGATTGAAGAAAATTGCATTTTTAAGGTTTCTGAAAAGTCAAAATCGCTTCATAATTTATACAGTCGCCTCATGATCTGGGCAGCATCAGACTATACAGAAATTTGTTGTTGCTGTCAAAATCGCCTCATGATTCGTAAAATAGCTTCATGATTTCGACAGTATCAGACTATGCAAAAATTTGTTGTTGCTGTCAAAATCGCCTCATGATTTGTGAAATCGCCTCATGATTTTGACAGTATCAGACTATGCAGAAATCAATTATTTTCCAAAATCACTTAACTAACTCTTCATACAAAAACCCAAGTTTCTTCCCAAAACATTTCACAACCCAATCTTATAACCAAAAACATAAGTTCATTAAACTTATATCAACACAACTACACCAACATTTCACCTTAATTTATCAAGAATCATAATTCACCATGAATGACCCATTTTCATCAAAACTCTTAAAACAACAACTTCATAAAATGGAACACCCATGGTATAATTCAACAACAACAACATATCATAACAACAACAACATCATTAAACCATGAGTTCATCACAATTCAACAACACAATATCACAATTCAACAATTAGAGCACAATTCACAATATACTCATTTATACATATCATGAACATGCAATTTCATCACAACAATTCAATTATCATCAAATTTATATACCCAAACGTGTCATTATAACAAGAGCACGAATTTCAACAATTAAGTTCAAAATAATCACTTATTCAAATACGCACTTATGCATGGAATTAGAGAAGAAATTAAACTAAGAGATTATGAATGAAATCTAACCCGCTTACCTCAATAAGCAATAATCCTAGCAAAAGTTTCAATTAAGCTCCTAGAATCTCTATCACCTCTTGGTCCCTCAAGCTTCTCTCTTCAAACCCTCTTCTCTTCCTCTTGCTTTTTCTCTCTCTACCTCTTCTTAAAATCTTATAAAATGAATGTGAACCCTATTTTTCTACAAAGACTAGAGCTTAAATAGTGTCCACACTAATGAGCTTAACCCTTAAAAGTCTAATGGGCTCAAAACTCCTATAAACTAACTCTCAAAGTTTCTATCCACATACGGTTAAAAGTTACCGAATAATTACCGGTTCAAAACTAATTACTACTACTGAATAGTAACTTAGTAAAAATAATGGTTCTCACTTGAAATACTAAAAATAACCCTCACCATGAATTTACCCTTGCTCGCAAAATGACCAAAAGTATCTCTGAGTCTAAAATGACTATAATACCTTTCTAACACCGAAATCCACTAAAGTACACACATAGGCAAATAATCACATACAAGCACATATAAATACATATTAAAAATAATTAAATAAATCTAACGGAAAATCGGGTTGTTACAGTTAGTGGGTCCCAATTATTTTAGGGTTAAATATATTTTTGCTCCCTACATTTTGCGTGACTTTGAAAAATAATCCTTATTATTTTAGAGATTTTAAAAACATTTATTTAAATGCAAAGACTATTTTTCAAAGTCACGCAAATTGTAGGGATCAAGAACATATTTAAACTTAAAATAATTGGGACCCACTAACTGCCACATCAACATTCCGTTTGAGAATTAACATTAGAGACTAATTTTGATAACGAAGATAAAATGTGAGGATTTTAAAAACATTTAATGAAATGTATGGACTATTTTTCAAAGGGGCGCAAAATATAAGGACTAAAAACATATTTAACCCTAATTTTTAAAACGTCAAATTTATCATTTTTCACCGGTAAGAAAACCAAAAGTAATAAGTTTGTACTAATTCAACAATATTTTGACTTTTAAAAAGTCAAATTTATATTTTTTTCACAATTTTTCAATAGAAAATTTCTATTCTTATTGTCTTAATCAATGTTCTAAAGACACTCTTTAATATTTCTTTTAGATGAGGTTTACTATGGGAAAGGGAAGTTCTTTTCCATGATAGGAAAGTTTAATAGCAGCCATTAATTTAATATTATTTTATGTGGATGACCCAATCTGTTACCTATTAATGGTTGAAACTTTTTGTTGGCTATTGTGTAACAAAAAAGCTGACACCACCAGTCTATTAAAAAACAAATACGCATTTGTTTTGTTTATTGTTTTATTTTAATACTTTGAATGGGCCTTTCGAAAAAAAAGTTGTTGGTCATTGTTCTGACCCAATTGTTTATACTTTAAGCTGCCATACTATGCCCCGTTTGTTGTAACCCACTTGTCTTTTTTGGTAACAAACTGTACACTAATATCTATATATATGGTAAGTTTATTTACACCTCTAATGTTAATTTTGTCTTATATAAATATTGATATTTTTTAAGGACAAATATT
>Ga0315914_1009226_pt1 | contig 12777 bp, 7 predicted proteins | sample MpolenodulesMG_FD_203920 | JGI IMG/M metagenome (GOLD analysis project Ga0315914, IMG submission 203920) | Medicago polymorpha root nodule microbial communities from Los Angeles, California, United States - elongated nodules | ecosystem: Host-associated > Plants > Roots > Nodule | place: USA...
ATATTATTAATTTCTGCTTCACATAAAACCGGTCCGGTTTGTCAAACCTGCCGGTTCACCGGTTTTCACCGGGTTTGGCCGAGTCACACCGGTTCAGGCCGGTTTGATTACATGGCCGATCCGTCAAACAACTCGAACCGGTCACCCCACCGGTTCTTGGTCGGACCGGTTGAACCGGCCGGTTTTCAAAACTATGTTTTCACCTGTAACCAAGCTTGTAGTCAAATTTATTTGAATGGCTAAACCGCACCTTTTGACCCCTAAGTTTCAAAAAGTTGCGATTTTGGCCCCCTATTTAAGAAAATGACAATTTTGGCCCTTTTCGTCCCAAAATTGTTGAGAAGACGCCACGTGTCCCAAAATTGTTGAGAAGATGCTCAATCCGACGAGTTTATCAGTATCGATGGAACCTTGCATTTACGATTCACGAATCAGTGATTCGTTCTCTCTCCAAAACAATCTATTTTCTTTGGAAAGAAACCTTAATTTTTCTATTTTCACCTCGATTTCATCTTCTATGTGACTTTTTCGAAGCTTTTCACCTATAACCAAGCTTGTAGTCAAATTTATTTGAATTGCTAAACTGCACTTTTTGACCCCTAAGTTTCAAAAAGTTGCGATTTTGGCCCCCTATTTAAGAAAATGACAATTTTGGCCCTTTTCGTCCCAAAATTGTTGAGAAGATGCTCAATCCGACGAGTTTATCAGTATCGATGGAACCTTGTATTTACGATTCACGAATCAGTGATTCGTTCTCTCTCCAAAACAATCTATTTTCTTTGGAAAGAAACCTTAATTTTTCTATTTTCACCTCGATTTCATCTTCTATGTGACTTTTTCGAAGCTTTTCACCTATAACCAAGCTTGTAGTCAAATTTATTTGAACTGCTAAACTGCATTTTTTGACCCCTAAGTTTCAAAAAGTTGCAATTTTGGCCCCCTATTTAAGAAAATGACAATTTTGGCCCTTTTCGTCCCAAAATTGTTGAGAAGACACCACGTGTCCCAAAAAAGGGGCCATAATCGCAACTTTTTGAGAAGTTAAGGGGTCAAAAGATCATATTTCTGTTATGTTAGGGGGTCAAAAGATCATATTTCCTTAAACATAGGGGTCACTTTTGTCATTTTTTTCATAGGGGGTCAAAATCGCAACTTTTTAAAACTTAAGGGGTGAAAAGTGCACTTTAGCCTATTTGAATTAGGATGAATTTCTTTGAATTGTAGTAAAAGTGTGTTTGTGTATGTGTGTCAATGTAACCAAGCTTGCAGTGAAACTTATTTGAATTAGGATGAATAATCACTTTTGTTTCTAGTTCAATTCATTGTTGCGCAACCTAAAAACACTTATTAGTGTTATTCGATGTTGAAATTCCCTTTAGAGCACGTGTGAGTTGTTGTTATTGTTGATACAAAATCCTCTTTAAATTTTTTAAGGATTGCAAACATATTTAAATCATTTTATCTTGTTAACTACTAATTATTTTTGTGAGAAATGTTTCATTAAGAAAGCTCTCAAGAACGTTCTTGGCTCACAACAAAATCCATCATAATGACATTCATGCAAAATGGACAAGAACTGAATTTATATTAGAGGCTTTGCATCATTGAGATCAAGAAATTAATATCATGCTATTTGTCTCACCAAAAGAAGAATAATCATATGACTTGATTTGGTAAAAGACAAATACCACTTGTAGGCCTTAAAAGAAGTTTTGACTCATTAAGGAAAAATTATCCATCAAAGATCCATCTCATAAAGTATCAAAGTGACACATACATGAGATCTTGTTATGACATCATCATGTCACTTTCCTATGGCTGGATACACGGTTCGTCACCTTGAAATCACGTGTAACTTCTTCTTTGTGCTAGCTGGAAATTCCAGAACATTTCAGGAACATTCTGCATGTGCAATTTTCATGTTTTCTCTCCAAGCATCAACTTGGAGCGTAAATACCATTCAAATTAAAGCACAAACAGCTGGTTTTTGAAGTGGGCACCAAGGTTCTCCATTCCTATAAATAGAGGAAGGCTTTGAAGACAAAATCCAAGAGTTTACAAAACAAATCAATCATCTCTCAAGTGAAAATATTATTCTCTCACAAGTTCTTCACAATCAATCAAGTTCTTCACAATCAATTATGCTCTCCCTCACTATATTTTGGATCAAATCTTTTAAGTTTGTTTTTAATCATAATCTCAAACATCTGTTGAGAAATCGTGATCCAACAAAACCCTTCATCATACAAATTGTATTTTAATTCTCAAGTCTATTCGTTACAATAGTTTGCGAAAGAATTGTAGTAGCATGTTGAGGTTGATAATACAAAGTGTAAATGACTGATCTTGTGTGATCAATAACATATAGTGCTAGTTAGAAGTTTCCGATAGCCACACTCGCGCGCGCGTGCGCGCACACACAATCACTAATCACAGTTATAAGATCTATTATATCTATCCAGAACAATCTGGTCCTTGTTAATAATTAAATTAATACAGTGTGCTCTGGTCCTAAAATAATCTTTAATATTATCTTGCTCTTTAATATAATTATTCTCCAGAAAAATCTGGTCCTAATTAATAACTAAATTAATCCAGAGTTCTATGATCCTATATTTATCAGTGATACTATTTTATCATTCTGCTCATTAATATAATTATTGTCCATAACATTTTGGTCCTTATTTAAACTGCATAAACACATTAGCTTTAGTTGATCTAGAGCTCTCTAAATCTTGATAAAATAATTGTTCTCTGTAAATTTATTTATCTAACCATTACCAAGAGTTTTCTTGAGTTTATAAACTTGTTAAAGTTTCGGGATTAAAATTAAAAATGGTCACAATTCAAACCTCCCCTTTCTTGCGATATTTATTGCTACTTCAGTTATTTTACATCAAACTTTAGAGAACTACTAAGTTAGGGTATGTTTGGATAAATAGCTTATATCATAATCACTTCTTAGATTAAGCGCTTATGTATGAGTTTACATAAGCTAATTTTATAGCTAATAATAAAACAAAGTTAAATTGTTTTTGTCTATGTTATAAGCTATTTTTGTAATTTATCTTGGAGAACTTGTAAAAATAAGCTGAAAAAAGTTTATGAAAAATGTGATAAGTTGTTTTCAAAAGTTCGTCCAAACAGTCTTATAAAACGTATGCCGGTATATAAGCTCGAATAAGCTAATTGAAACAGGCCCATAGAATAATCTTTTTTGTTTTTTTTAGTTCAAATTAAAACTTATCTATTTGTTTGACGCAAAGGGCACAAATGCAACCAGCGGCTATGTTTAGAAAAGGGTCGGTGGCACTGATGACACACACAGTTTACGTGTTGCATTCAGATCAGTAAAAGGAATTATGTAAATGGATCTCAAGGTTCAATGTGTGGCCTTTCCTGACAAATTATACAGAGGTAAATCTAATCAACATGTATAGGATGAATTATTAATCTGACAAAAATTATTAGAATTGATTGCAATAGAAATGTAAAGTAGTAAGCTTTACCTCCGAATTGATCACAATAAAGTAGAGATTGACCTTGTTTGTTAGAATGATTGTGATGAAAAAAAATCAAAGAATTGATTACAATAGAGTAAAGATTGTCGTTGTTTGATAATGATTGTGTTGAAAAAAGATAAAAAAATCGCCCAAAAATCACAATGTTTTAGAGAAGATTGAAGTTGAGCGCAAAAGATGAAATAAGTTACAACCAACAAACATATAAAACATACCCTAGGGAGATATCTACCGGATGGTTTGGGAGATAGCGATCTGATGTGTAGAACAGGGATAAAAAGAAATTTTTGGGGAGCCAAATACTTTGTCTGCGAGTTTGAAGAGGGAGGGAGTATGGGAAAAAAAATGAAAGAGCAAGTAAAAGAAATAGATAACATTGAGAGAAACTTAAAAATTGTATTGAATGAGGGTTTTGGAGCGTTTTAGAGGGTTTACATGAATTCTTCAAATTTAATCTATATAGTTATAATATTCTTACAAAATAGCAGATTTTGATTAAGGTTAAATAAGTTTTTTGTTCCTATAAATTTAACAGATTTTGATTAGTCCTTACAAAATAAAACGAGGTGTTTTCATCCTCACAATTTTTTTTGTTTTGTTTTTGGTCCCTAACGAATATAACTTTGACGCGTTCTTGACATTTTTTGAACATACAAAAATTGAACATAATAAACGGGCGTAACATGAACACATTTTGAACATAAAAGACTCATAATCTTGACATTCATATTAACATAAATTGAACATCAAGGATCAAAAACAAAATAAAAAATTTTGTGAGGACAAAAACATTATGTTTAATTTTTTAGATACTAAAATCAAAATTCACTATATTTTAAGAGACGAAAAACTTATTTAACCGAATAAAATATCATTGAATTAGGTTCATGGGGTTTGAAATTGGGAGAAAGAGAAGCAGGGACAGATGCATGTGCACAAGGCTGTGTAGGCTTGTGCCTGCACTAAATTTTGAGATTTTCTTTTTGCGTGGTAGTAATATAGTAATATATAGTTATAGTTGAAATGTTGATTAAATGGCCCACACAAACTCACTATAGGTTTCAGAAAGCTAAATATGAATTCTTCACACACATGTGAAGTGTATGACTAAGATAAATACAAAGAGCGAGTGGTGAAAGAAAAGAATCTGATCTTCACAAAACAGTGTGCTGATTTTAAAACTGCAGGGTTTGGATAATTGAATTGCTAAATGTTTTAGAGCATGAAATAGCAACCTCTGAGTTTCATATATATAAAAGAGAAGAGTGATACACTTTAATGGAAATTGCAAATGCGAGAACTATATACTAGGGAGCACAGGAGTAAGCCAATTTTATAGTAAAGGTATTTCTAAGAGTGAGCAGAAAACTAACATATGATATGATTCAAGTTTAAACCAACCAATAGATGCAAGAAAGTCAAATCATTTTGCAATTCTAGAAACTAGCAATTCTAGAAGATTATTGAGATTGGAAAAAACCTTGTAAAAACAATGAGAAAACAAAAAAAGGAATAAAATCTAAGAAAATGAATCCTCTATTCCTATCTTCTGGGACACTTTAAACAATTAAACCAAACCAAACTCATTGTCCTGAGTAGAGATGCAACTCACTTGTACTATGAGCCATATATACTTCAATTATATAAGTATTAATTTGCAGTAATCAAAACTATCATACTAGACTAGTGCATAAAAAAATAAAGTCTATTAAGATAATCACAAACACAGAGAATGACCCATGTTAATCCCAAAATGTCAAGGGAAACTTTAAGAGGATTGTTAGGAACACTCTCTTTTCAACACTCACCCTATTGTTGGGTAAAAGGGTCTCACACTCTAGAAATTAGTCTCACCCAATAAGAGAGTAAACTATTTAAAATATAGTGCAAGATGTGAGAGAATCAACAACTCAAATTAACCAAACTATTGAAAATAAAAAGCAATGTTCAAGCTACAGATTCCATCAATCATTGATTAACAATGATCCAACAAGTCACTAAGAATCAAAGCAGACATAAAATAAATAACATAAACAAAAAACTAACCATATATATGTTGCAGTTGAATCCCAGCTTAAGGTGATATTAAACTCTCAATGTAGACTTTTGGGTTCATCAGAACATAGTTGTTTTGAAACTCAAGAATGTCAAAAGTAGCAGTTTTGGAATTGTAAACAACCAACTTCTTATGGCCAGTTTCCAAATCATTAAACTCCACCAGCAGTTGGTGATCCTCTGAAATATATAATGCAGTTTTGGCTTCCAAATCCTGATCTTTCAGGTTAGGAATAGTGTACAATTTAGTCCAAGACTCTTCATTTCCATACTCGTTCATAATCCACACATTAAAAAACATATGACATGTTTCAAAGACACACAAGCAATCCCTCAGCACACCCAGCGTCCAGGAATATGACTCATCCTCAAAATCAGGTGGGTAAAGCTCTTGATATGACTCATTCTCTAAATCGAGAGAAAGAACGAAGTAAAAAGAACCATCTGATGCATCCTGTACATACCAATTAACAGCACCACTGACAAAAAATCCCGATCTACACATTGAATAATCATATGGGATGTCGTCTATTCTTGTCCAATAATCAGTCCCTAAAGTATAAACAAAAACTTCATTTTTGGAAGTAACATGAATGATCTTGTGCTTATCAATGAAACAATCATACCCAAAGCTTATGAGATCGAACGGAAGAGTTGGAAGCTCCGGCGTGAGTGACTGAGAAGAAACGACTTCGTTTTCCTGCGCCATTACCCTACCTACAATCATTTGTGCGAAAGAGAATTGAAACAAATATTTCATAATTAGGGTTTTAGTTCCAAAACAGGGCTCTGTTTAGAAAGAAAGAATTAGTAAATAAGCGATTACCCCTTGAAATTGTAGGTTTCGTCAATTATCTCCTGGAATTAATAAAATTTCAATAGCCCTTGAAATTGCACAATGTTAATCAATTTACCCACTCTATCAAATTTTTTTGTTAGTCAACATGATGTTTTGCAAATATCCCTCTGGAAGTTTTGCAGTTATTACACTTCCCTCTCTTGAAAAATAAAATTTATACTCCTCTCTCAAATGAGATGCTTGAATTACAACCTCCTCTCCTAATAATTAAATATTTACTACACTTTAATTTATTTTAACATAAATAACTAATTTTATGATATATACTAATTCCACCATTTAAGAAAAAGAAATTCAGTTTCTTTGTGATTTAAATGACAATGATGATTAAATTTAATTTTTTTTATTAATTTTATAATTTATGGTATAAAATTCACTTTTAAAATCATAATTTAACGACTTTCGTAATTTTTCACGTTCTTTAATTTTATTTTCTGTTGTTTCATATACTACATGTTAATAAAATTGTGAATAAAAAATAGCAAAAAATATGCATTCGAACTTTGCCAAAAAAAGATTAATTTATTTATGTTATATACTAATTATTATAAAAATAAAGATTAATATTTTTACAAGATTATTAGAAATAAAAAAAAATTATTGAAAGAGTAAAGTGTAGATTTTAACATAAGATGGAAGATGAATGTAATTCAAGCTTCTTTTCAGGAAGTAGGAGTGAAATGTTTTCTAATATATTTTGAACAAAAGGGGAGAAAAATGTATATTTTAATGAGATTAATGGTGAGAGATTGACAGTTCAAAACAACTTTGCACACACAACCAATCAAAACATTCTGAATTGTGACGTAAATTAAAAACATTAATTGATGTGGCGATTCTAAATGTTTTGATAGGTTGTATGTGCAAAGTTGTTTTGATCCGTCGATTCAAACGTTATTTTAATATAAGAGGGGATGAGAGTGTAATTAAAACATATTTTCAAAAGAGTGAAGTGTAATTTACTCATAAATAATATAAAAATTGTTTTTTTTAAGAAACTCTCTCTCCCTCTCTCGTATTTTTTTTTTATTCAAAGCTAATCAAAATAAAATTGCATTTTCGTTTTATGCATAAAATTCATTTTTAACAAATACCTTTTCCAAAAAACTTGCACACTAACATAACTTTTTTTTTTGACAAACACGAATATAACTAAAATATAACTTTTTTGCAAGAAAAATACAACATCCAAATGCATTTTGCCTCCAATTATCCATTTCAATAGGCTTCACAATCACACAACCTATCATGTTCCATCAAGACATACAACATAGAAAAATAAAGTAGAAACAAGTATATAGTATCCATTCAGAACATATATGTTTTTACACCTCATCTAGTTTAACTCCATAAGAAATAATCAACAGAACTTAGGAAGTTCCACAACCATCTTCAGCAAACCTCCAAACCACAAAATGAACTCGAGAAATCTAGACAGTGAATAACCCTTGTATTGAAACGAACAAACACAACCAACCTGAAAAAGAGACATTTCAACTATAATGTTACAAGTCTATAAGGGGGTATTTTGAGGTTTTAGGTGCAACTAAAATACTGAGACATTATAAGGCAACACCCATATGGAAAGGAAATTCACTACAATCTCATAAACTATACTATACTATATCAATCATATTCAGGTCATTCCATCAATGTTATGAGTCGTAAAATGTGTTGCATGCGTGTAAGAATTTAATCATATCACTAACAATTATAGAACAATATGATGATCATATATCTTAGCAGCAAAACAACTTTAAACCCTTGCAAATAAAAGACCAAAATATGCAAAAACATCCATTTTCACATTAACTATTTAACATGAATAGTCAGTTATCTTATAATCCATACACACTATCAAAAAGCATAATATCAAGGTTCATGATTTAGACCGTAAGATCGTGCAATTTCACGATCTTACTCATCCCGCACAATCATGATTGTGGTCAAGTTCACCCGCTGAACAAAATCACAGTCACAATTGTAGAAATTGCAAGGTCGTAGCCAAGATTGTAAAAACAAATTGGGTTTTTGTGCAAACTTCGTCTCTCTTAGTCGAGCACAACAGAACACATTATTATGTCAACAAAAACCAAAATGTTTCAAATAATAATCATCATCAAAACCAACTTAGTGGTAATGTTAACCCTTAATTGAAAACTTAACGTACTATATGATTAATTCAACACTAACAAGTTGTAACAACACATAAAGTTACTAAGAAATTAATAAAAATGTCACTTTCTTTAGAAAATTGATAACTGAGATGTATGGAGGGAAGCTCTACAACGAGGGAAGCCAGGATGAGAACTAAGCCACATACCCAAGTACACATGATTAATAACCTTGTCTTTTACTTATTTTGAAAATACTCAAACATATGCAGCATTTCTTCTTATTCTTAAAACCAGAGGAAAAAAAATGAGGGACCGGGTCCGAACCCCGGATTCCCCACATATCCACACCTATCGTGTGCAAGTCTAGCCAATAGGCTACTTGACCATAAATAAAATAATGAGGCATAAAATCGCATTACAATTTCACTATAAGTTTTATAAAGCTAAAGAATAATCCTGTGTGGGGAAAGAGGACAATGGTGATTACATTTAGTAAATAGAGTGATTCATGTTAGAATATGGCTACAAAGTTGGACATATAAAAGGATTTGGAGGCTCTACAGTAAGCCAAAAAATGTGCTAGAGGTTGGTTACCGGCCACTAAGTCATCTAAATATCGATGGTTGCAAACTTGTTTCAGAGCGTGGTGACCTTAAAACAGAAGGATCTAGAGAAATGAATTGCTACAGGTTTCAGAGCCTGATGTAGCAACCTATGAGTTTCTAGATATTAGAGAGCATAAGAGTAAGCCAATCCCTTAGCCAAAAACTAGCATGATACGAATCAAAACTAACATGAAATAAGTTCAAGTCAACCAATAGAGACATGAGATTCAAATCATCTAGGAATACTAAACTAGCATTGCTAGAAAGGTTACTTAATATTGAAAGAAAACCTAGTAAAAGAATGAGAAAAAAAATGATTCTAAAAGAATGAGAAAAAAATAATTTCACAACTATCATCACCACCAAGAAAAAGCAAAGGCTAAAGAAGCCCTATTTGATAAGTGTAAATAACACATAAATCATAAAATAGAAGCATTGCAGTAATAAGACTTTGCTCATGAATTGCACCTAATGCAAAATATAATCACTGACACAATTTTTTTTTTTAACATTAGGAAAGATCTGATAAATTGTTCTCACTCATAGTCATATTATTATTTAAAGAAGCGATGAAAAGAATGAAGCTAGCACTCCAATTTCTTTACCTACTTCACAAACTATTTAAAACTCACACAACATAGCAGAATAAAAAATAATCACAAATACCTTAGTTATCCTTGTATTACCCATGAAATTGAGAATAATAGAGGGTACTAAAGAAAAATAATGAGCTGATAGCTAAGCAGATACAGAAATGTGAAAAGGTAAATAGGAAAACATGAATCTATTAAATACAAGTTTCATCTATCTCTTGGTATATATTTTTTCAAACAGGAATACAAATCAAGGAAATCAATCATATAGAGCATAGAAAAAAAATAGCAAAAAAGGGTCTACAAAATCAACTCATTCCATAATTAATGGAGAATTATGCAGTTTAACTTAAATCGGAAAAAACCAGCACCAATCTCCTACTCTGTTGAAACCATTTAGTCCACAAGAACACTCCAATATCGCATTCCTACAATAATATTCATACTCTTATGCAAACATTACTCAAACAATTTCTAGCTAGAGTCTCAAACCAACAACAATTGAGAACAAACAATTAATTTCATCCCTGCACCATGTTGAGGTTCAACCCAATTCAAACAGATAGTGTGGTCTGATGCACCATATTATTATTTTTTGTTTCTGAACCACGTGGTTTAAATTTTTAGAGCAAAACTGTGATTTCAAATTGACATGATTGAAAAAACAGTTTAAAACTGGTTCTTTGGTTCTGAACTGGTTAACATAGTTTTATAAATAAATTATCCAATTTCGAAACAGTTTTGCATAGTTCGAAAACTAGTAAATGAATTTGAGAACATAATTACATAACTGTTTTCCAACTGAACTGATTTCTCATATATTTTTCATATTATGGCACTACCAATCACTTAAAATATTCTAAAAACATTCTCGATGTATATCAAAATGCCTGCATTAATCAATAATAACTATTTACGGTATTTAAAACATAAGCTTGCCCAAAATTTTAAGAAATATGTGAAGCACTAAACAAACTTTATAACATCTAAATCATAATGCAAATCTTTGAAAAATAAACGACAAACTATTTAAAGCAATTCATGATTGTGAACTATTTAAAATACATAGTGCAGTATGGGAGAGAATCAACAACTCAAATTTACCAAACTATTGAAAATAAAAGCAATGTTCAACCTATAGATTCCATCAACCATTGATTAACAATGATCGAATAAGTCACAATATCCAAAGTAAACATAAAATAAATAACACCAAAAAAAAACTAAGCATATATATATATATATATATTGCAGTTGAATCCCTACTTAAGGTGATATCAAACTCTCAATGTAGACATTTGCGCACATCTGTTCATAATTGTTTTGAAACTCAGGAATATTTGAAGTACCAGTTTTGGAATCATAAACAACCAACTTCATATCATCTTCCCTTTCATCCTCCAGCTCATAACACTGCACCAACAGTTGGTCATCCTCTGAAATATATAAAGCACTATAGGCTTCTAAACCCCGATCTTGCATGTTAGGAATAGTGTATAATTTAGTCCAAGATTCTTTATTTCCATACTCTTTCATAATCCAAACATCCCAATATATACCACTACTTGCAAAGACACACAAGCAATCCCTTAACACAGCCAAGGTCCACGAATAATTTTCATGCTCTAAATCAGGTAGCCAAAGATTTTGAGATGACAACTTCTCTAAATCAAGAGAAAGAAGGACATGCTTAGAAACTGAACGGTCCATCGCAAACCAATTAACAGTGCCACTCACAAATATTCCCGGTCCTAAGATGTGGTAATTATAAGGGATGTGCTCTATTGTTGTCCAATAATCAGTCCCTAAAGTATTAACATTGACTTCATTTTTAGAAGAAACAACAATGACCTTATAATTATCAATGAAGTGATCATACCCAAAGCTTACGGAAAAAGAAAAACTTCTCTGTGGATTTTCCAAAGGAGGCAATAACTTAAATTTTCTAATGGAAGGGTTCCACAAAAAATAACAACCAGGTTTTAGCGTGCCGCAAAAGATGCCATCACAAGAGCACAACGCAAGCGCGTAGTTATATCCAGGAGCGTAAAGTTGTGTCTGTGTAACAACGGAGGAAGTAGAAAAAATAGAGGTTATTGGGTAATCACAATGAACGCACTCACCCATGTTATTCCGAGATTTTACCATTAGGTGGTGGCGCTTTGTTGACAAATGAAGATGCTTCCTTGCGAATTTGGGATCGGAAATTAAAGAATTAAAGAACTTACATAGGCACCGAAGCCGACCGAGTAATTTCACTGGAAGCCTACACAGAATCTCAGGAAGGACATCAAACGGAAGAGTTGGAAGTGGTGGCGGAGATGTTATGGTTTCGGTGGTTTCCTCCATGAGTGAGTGAGTAGAAACAATGTCGTTTTGGTCTTCGCCATCATTGCAACTCTGCGCCATTTCTCTAAAAATAGAACATAAAGTGAAACAACAACAAATTAGGGTTTGTCATCTATGTGAATTCCATGTCAGAGTGGAGTGGAGGTTCCAAAATAAAAATTAGGGTTTGAGTTCTCAATTATATTATGGTTCGATTCAGTAGCAAGCATAACAACAACAGCAGCAACAACAACAATGGTTGGGTTGTAGGATGTCAATGGGTATCCATGGGTACGGGTAGTATGATATCCATCCCCACCCCGTTGGATAATTATGGTACCCGTGCCCGTCCCCATATCCGTGCGGGTATCTCTATACGGGTAATCCACAAGTATTTAGATACCCACGGATATTCGCGGGTACCCATGGATTTTTTATTTTTTAGTTTTTTTAAAAAAACTTTTTAATTTACCTACAAACTTCAACTTTTAAAGATTCATACATAACATATTCCATTCAAATTTCATAATTTATACCATAATCCAACAAAAATCATGATTCTTACATAATCCCAAGCAAATTTATCATACCATAGTAAAAGGATAAAAACAACCAACATCCAAATAAACATTCAAAAAGTATAAAAAACCTCCAAATAAAAGCACTAAAGGACTAAAATCCAAATAAACATCCAAATAT
>Ga0315914_1009231_pt1 | contig 12773 bp, 10 predicted proteins | sample MpolenodulesMG_FD_203920 | JGI IMG/M metagenome (GOLD analysis project Ga0315914, IMG submission 203920) | Medicago polymorpha root nodule microbial communities from Los Angeles, California, United States - elongated nodules | ecosystem: Host-associated > Plants > Roots > Nodule | place: USA...
GCCTTGCGACCATACTCCCCCCGGAACCCAAAGACTTTGATTTCTCATAAGGTGCCAGCGGAGTCCTAAAAGCAACATCCGCAAAACCGCAGTTTTTTTCCCAACCGCGCGCCCACCCACCAAAGAGGCGCGATAGCCTAAGGAAGGAAAATACACAGTTTAATTCCACCTTTTTACTTGTATTCTTTTTAATAGTTGGTGACAGACTGTAAACATGGTTACTTATTAATTTTTTTTACTCACATGTGTGTTGTATCTATCCATAAAATCATCTAATAACATAATAACTATATGTTGGTCGGTCGGAGTTGGGTACCGTTGGCCCAACTAACACGAACCAAACCGACCCGTACAAGTCCAACACAATCCGTTCCTTTAAGCCCGAGTGACCCGACAACCCGTCTTATCCGACCCGGAACGGTTTTAATTGGGTTGGTTAGCACGGTTTCGGGGCGGTAATGGACTTTTTGTCCAGCCCTACCATCCGGTACATTTCAAAAAGTTAACTTTTTCACAAACAGTAATTTTCTTCATCAACAACAGTATTATTTTTTTCTTTGATAAGACAAATTTCTTCCTCTACAGTTTTTATATCTACATTCTTTGGCATTACATAAACCAAAATTAATATGTATACAAAATAGGTCAAAATAGGATTTTGAATGAAAATTTAGCATGTAGGTGAAGTACCCAAATTGTTTATGACACTCATAACTCCTATCTCTCAAATTCTCTCTCCTATTTAATCCTTCCTAAAGGGCAGACACGCCTAACTTCCTATCACTCTCATAGACAACTAGCAAGTGTGTGTTAGAAACATTTTCCTTCCTCTCCTAAACTACTTTCTTTCTTTAAAAATATTCCAATTTTCTTCAAATTTTTCATTTCATTTTAACCTAAAGTCATGGATCAAAGAAAAAATATCTTTGTTCATGTAGTTATTTTTTTGGTCGTGGTTCTTCTTAGAGGAAGTAATGTTGAAGCAAAAGGAGAAGAAGAGAAAGATAGGATTTTCAAGCTTCCTGGTCAACCTAAAGTTTTGTTTAAGCAATTTTCTGGCTATGTTACTGTTAATCATGTTGCTGGTAGAGCTCTCTTTTATTGGTTAACTGAAGCTGAACAAAATCCTCTCAACAAACCACTTGTCATTTGGCTTAATGGAGGTTAGAATTTTCATTACTAAATACACCCCCTTGCTTTTCTTTTCTTAATCTCTTACACACACTACAAATTTATTTTAGTAATTTGAATTTCATATACAGTGTTTAAGTGAAAAAAAATGTCATGCAAAAAAAAAGAAAGTTTTATTTACCTACTGAATTTTTTTATTTCATAGGGAACAGGAAAGTTGAAAGTTACTAAAAACATAAAAAGTGTGATGCAAACTCATAATTCTTGCTTTATGAAATTCTCTTAAATTTTCTGAGTGATATGTTATGTTATGTATAAAAGTATTGCTATATCATAAAGTCACTGTTATATTGATTATTTATTATTAGTGGTATGATTTTTCCTCATTTGGTATTACTAATCCTTGATTTTTTTTTTCTTAATATATTGCTTAAGTTAATTAATTAATAAACGGTGAAAAAAAATGCAAGCATTAAATTTGTTACTAGTTTGCTACCGACATAACAAGTCAACAAAATGTGTGAAATTTTTTTCTTTGACCTTTTTTCAATATTGGTCAGTGAAACCTTGATGAGACGTTTTTGATTTTATTACCTTCTATAACATTTCTTTGATTTGAAGTATCAAGCATGCACTAGAACATTTATTCTTTTACTTGTTACTTACTCTTTTTACTAATTTTTTGTTGAAGGAACTTACTCTTTTTACTAGTGTTACTACTATAGACTTTTTAAAAGTAGCTTCTTTAAATCTATATGGATAATAGACTATATTTAATAATAATTATACCAAAAATGTCATTCATGAGTAATTATTCTTCTTTTTAAGCAATTAAGGGTAATATATTTAGCTAATAAAGTTGGACTTTTTAAATGAGATGAACAAGATAAATGTGTAAATAACGAATTATTTCAAGAAAGTGTAAGTGATTAATTTTACTATATTTTGTTGAGGATGAAAGGGAGTTATGTCATTAGATTTTTTAGAGGGTGAGGGTCATTACACCATTATTATTGAAAGAGAAAAATAATGAAAAGTTCAATTGGGTGAAGAAGTGCATTGAATAGTTGTACTATTGAAATTTAAAAATAACCAAAACAAAAGAAAGTGTTCGTAGAGCCCACACGAGTTGGTTGTCATTGGCAATGGATAGCTTGAAATGATGACCAAACTTGTAACAATGAATGAATGGTACAAAGCAACTTACACACACAAAGCTACAGTGAATGGATATCACTTGGAGGACACATCATTTGGTGACATCGGTGATATTGGTCAACCATAATGTTACAAGTGTACGAAACAAACAAAAAAAGATCTTGTAAAAGAGAGAGAAGAAAGCCACTTGTAATATTGTGATTGACAAATGTCACCAAATGCTACGTTCTTGTCTTTGTTTTCTCTCTCATAGTCATTTTTCTCATGCTAATTTTATGATCCACGAGTAAAATATAGTTATATCACACATAAATTATTCTCCGAATAATAGATCTTATTGTATCTCCTTTGATCTGATAGTAAGATTTATTGATTCAATGATCGAAGCGGATTTGTGGATAACATAACACCTAACTCATGTGTTCACTATTAGTAGCATTTACCCTACATATACACGCATGGCACTTATTAATGCTTGAAAGCAACTAAAAACCAGCCACATTAATTATTAATCAGCTTCATAGGGCCATTATTTGAGGTTGAGGTTTTGTTATGCAACTTGTCAGCTACTAGCATGCATTGGTGAACCATTAATGCAACCCTATATTTAGGAGCAAAGCTAGTGGCATTAAAATGGTTACAGCTTAACTATGCATTTAATTGAACTTTGATTTGGAATCCTATTCTATCTTTCCTCTTTTATACCGTATCGTTAAAATCGGTTTTAAATATGTACAGGTAAGTTGTTGTTGTGTTACACATTTAATGGCAATGGCAATATACATACATTTATTGTACATTTGTACATTAAATGGAGTATACTGCTATACTAGTACTAGTATAAACAAACAAAATAATATTGGGACCCTACTCATCTCCTGCCCTTTTTGTTTAGCTATATCTCCTTTTCCTAATTCAACTATTGATTGACTCACAAAGAAAGAAATAAAAAATGAGAGAGAAAATATGGATGAATGACTTTGGTTGAGGTAGAATAGACATGATGAGAGAATGAATAATGTTTATTTTAAATTGTTAAATCATTTGATGGATTGGTATGTATCCAACAAAACTCGAGATACAATAGTATTCAACAAAATTCCCTTCAAAAAACAGTATTCACCTAAATTGCTACTTTTAATTTTTTTTTTAAAATGTTAATGTCATTTAATTTTTTCAAAATATATAATAATAAAGAAAATTATATTTTTCATATTGTCCATTCTCCATTGTAGGAACTTTGTTAAATGTTTTTTTTTATTTTTATCAACAGAACTTTTTTAAAAGTAAATGGGTTTTTTAAAATCATTAAATATGATTAAATTAATTAAGTTTTGCTTATATATTAGACCATCAATCAAAACTTTTTTTTGTTGAAGAGGAGGGTGTAATTTCTCCAACATATATGAATAATGCATCTTTGTTTAAAAATGTGTTAATTAAACTTATTTCTTATGTATTTTCTACTCATTTATTTAATTCTATTTTTTCTTTACAATGATGACACTACTTTCAATTCCATTCTTTTTATGTTCTGTGATTTTGTGGATAATTAGGTCCAGGTTGTTCATCAGTAGCATATGGAGCATCTGAAGAGATTGGCCCATTTAGATTAAACAAAACAGCTTCTGGGCTTTACATTAACAAGTTTGCATGGAACACAGTGGCCAACCTTTTATTCTTGGAAGCTCCGGCCGGGGTCGGCTTCTCCTACAGCAACCGGTCTTCCGACCTCCTTGACACCGGCGACCGCCGCACTGGTAGGATCCACCACACTCCCTTTCACACTAATTACTACCATCATCCACAAGTTCATAAACTGATAAGAATCAATTTTACTCAAAATCAATTGTTTCAAACTCAATTTTCGCCACGGCAAAACCAAACGCGCACATGTAGTAACGAGTTTTAAATTGTTATGATTGAAAAGAAAGAAAAGAAAAAAGAGTATATCACTGGACTAGGTTCATCCATTTTAATAACTACTTGTAACACTATTATGAGTATTAGTTGATGTGTGTCCTAAACATAATTGCAAATTGACAAGTGACAACGATGGACCATTACTTTGGTGGTCCAAAGTTTATGTTGCATAATAATTTATGTATTGACCCATATGAGTAATGGCCTGCAAGTGCACACTAGCCACACATATTGTACTTGTAGCACTCACATCAGTACCAAAGAAAATGGGAAAAGATCATAACTGAAACTTGATTCTTATGAAAAATAACCCCTAGAGTAAAATTTTGTTTGCATCCATTTTGTCTTGGTTTCTCAGTAAAACATCAAAATCATATAAAGTTTTTTTTGTTAAGTTTATTGAAAAAAATTCAAGTTACACATAGAAAATAGCTAGACCGATTCAAAGGTAAGGCTACTAAAGCCCTCATTTTAGGCCTCCTAACAAAAAAAGTTGTTTTTCGATAAATTTCACAAGCAAAAAGGTCTCGTATGTAGACAAAAAAAAACATTAAATATTTGTTTTAGGTTGCACTTTTGTTATGATGAGTTAGACACAATATAAAAGTTGAATTGAGATCGCATTTATTTTTCTTAAAGTCAATTTTATTTTGATTAATTGTTAGCCCCTATAAAATAATGCCCCTTCAATTTAATCTTTGTGAAAAACCTCTTTTTAATATTATAAGACTAAAGATAAGTAGAATACTACAGGAAAAAGCTAAATTATCAACAAAAACTAGAGAGAAAAAATTCTATACATCTCTGATTTCAATGCTAAATGGGGAAATGTTAATGAATGTTTCTGGAGCACTCTTTAAGAATTTTAAAGGGTAAGTTTTATATGAAAAGTTATGTAATGAATGCATTGAAAATTATAATAGTTGACTTTTTAAAAAAATAATTTTCAAATTTAAGATGCTTAAAGAATGCCCCCGAAACCCATGTTAAAGATACTAAAACTACATATCAATTTCATTTGATATCTCTAATTTTCATCAGCAATTCAACATTATTCAGTAATGAAGTTTTTATATAGACTAAACTTGAAAGATTCTAATTTTATAAAGATGAAAGAGATAGTATTATAATTTAATTGTATATTTAACTACATACAATATGTTTTTTTTTCTTTGAAGGATACATACAATATGGTTGAAATCCTTTCTTCATTTTTTTGCATATATAAATATAAATACATAACATATTATTGTAAGGTTAATAATGAATTTTCATATGTTAACTTTTTATTCAGCCAAGGACTCTCTAGAATTTGTAATCCAGTGGCTAGAAAGATTCCCACGTTACAAGAATAGGGAACTTTATATAACAGGAGAGAGTTATGCAGGACATTATGTCCCTCAATTAGCAAAGGAAATTATGACCTATAACATAAAAGCCAAGCAACGCATCAATCTCAAGGGAATAATGGTAAATATATATATACATTCTACCTTTTTTTTACCATTGATTGATCTATATATAAATGGAAATTGATTATGACAATTAGGATATCCTTGTTTTCAATCATTGAGTGTATTGGTCATCAGAAGATTTCAATCATATAGTTCACAAAATTTAGTTTTTAATTTTATTTTCATAATCCAAAATATTTGAGCTCTAAATCTGAATAGTCTGATAATTATTTTTAAACGACAAATATTAATATTGTTGGTTTTTATGACGAGGATGGTGATCAAACATTTTACATCTTTATCACTTCACTCTTTAATTCTGTCACTTCGGGTCACCAAGATAAACGGTTCTAATTTGGCATTTACCAATGTGCTAAAAATGTGTCTTAGAATAAACTAATTTAAATTAGTATAAACTAATTTCACGTGTTATATGAATTCATGATATGCTACTACTATTGTGTCAAAAAAATGATATGCTACTATTAGGAATCTTTGTTATATAAATTGGGCAAAAATAAACAATGATGATGGTCATGTACCTTATGTTAATTTAATAAATGCAGGTAGGGAATGCAGTGACAGACAACTATTATGATAACTTGGGCACAGTGACGTACTGGTGGAGCCATGCTATGATATCTGATCAAACATACAAACAACTCATTAGTACTTGTGATTTTCACCACCAGAAAGAATCCAATGAATGTGAATCTTTATATAGCTATGCTATGGACCAAGAATTTGGTAATATTGATCAGTATAATATCTATGCTCCTCCATGTAACAATTCCGACGGCAGCTCGTCTGGTACCCGCCACACTCTTCGGTTGCCCCACCTTCCTCATGTGGTATACTTCCTATGTCTCGTATTATGTTATGTTGTCGGGTCTTATATTCGTTTGTCTCGAATTATTTGTCGTTTTGAAATATAATTGCACTTTTTGTCACTCTCTTTGTTCCAAAACTTTGGTAGTAGAATGATTTTGCAATAGAATTAGGAAACATTTAGTTGATGCATATTTGTATCACCCTTTATTTTATCATTAATTGTTTTATGAATTTTCATTTTTTTAAGAAAATAATATAAAATGCTAAATTGATCAAAGATATTGAATGGAACGACATGGTGGTGAAGCAGAATAAAAATATATATGTTGGAAGAAGTCGATACCTTAAATACATCTCAATTACTTCAAATTATTAGTCTCTGTCGTTATAAGCAGGAATAGCTTGATTTACCAAAAAAATCAAACAAAAATATTAAATTGAGGAGTAATACCTTTATTTATTTGTATGACATTTACCTTATATTAATTAGTACTACAATAAGGGCTTCTTAATCAACAATTTATTTTACCTTACAAATAGATATGTAATCATTTTTTATGTAGGCAAGTTGTTAGTGGTTAATTTGTTATGGGGAATAATTGTTAGCAGTATGGAACGAATGATATACCTCCTTATAAATACTTATATCACTGAGTTACACCTCGAGAACAATGATTAGCACAATGTTTAGTATATAACATTATCAAATCATGTGTAATATATGTCACATAATTTTGTATAAAGTTGTCTTAATTTATAGATTAATTTGTCTAATGTAAATAAATTTTCTTTGTTCTTAGGCTTTTAGGCAAATGGCTGGTTATGATCCATGTACAGAAAAATATGCAGAAGTTTACTACAATAGGCCAGATGTTCAAAAAGCACTTCATGCTAACACAACAGGAATTCCTTATAAATGGACTGCTTGCAGGTGAGATTACTTTTGATGTAACAAGTTTAAGTTAGAAGTGGTTATTATTTTTTATTATGCAATTAAAGATTTTTTGGTTGATAATTAATTAAGTTTCTTTTCAATTTATGCAGTGAAGTTTTGAATAGAAACTGGAATGATACAGATGTATCTGTTCTTCCACTATATAGAGAATTGATAGCTCATGGAGTAAGAGTTTGGGTTTTCAGGTTGGTTTTGAAATGCATTTATATGAAATTAAATTAAATTTGAGTTTGGGTTTTTGTCTGCAAAAAAAATAAAAAATAATCAGTCTGAAATTCAACTTTTCTAGTGTATGTGAAAAATTATAGATAAAATTGTACTCCATTGATTAGCAAGTCAAGGTATTATTTAGTTAGTATGGTGGCTTATACATATTAATTATGTTTGTGTTAATTCAGTGGAGATGTAGACTCAGTGGTTCCAGTTACAGCAACAAGATATGCCCTTGCACAGCTTAAGTTGGCTACTAAAATACCATGGTATCCTTGGTATGTCAAAAAGCAGGTGAGTTCAATTCAGTTTTGCTCTTCCCCTGACCCTACCATATTCTGTAATTAAAACTTTGTTTTTGTTTTAAACCGCCGATGTTAGTAATTAGTTGTTATATTAATATTTTTTCACTTTTATTTGGACTTGAACCCGAGACCTCCAGCTCGTTAAACCCTTAGTTCAAACAATTGTTTGGAAACTTGATTTTGCTTGTGGATTTAATAGATAGTGTAGCACATGATGTGGATTTAAGTGAACATTTATATGTTCTAAGTAGTTAATTGGGTTGATGAATCAAAGAACTTCGAAAAAGTTTTAAGCAAGAGGTTCATGATTACACTAAAGACTAACATAAACATTAACTTATCAACACTTGTCTATAAAAAATTATCATTTGTTGTTTAGAGTCCTATATTGGATGAGATAAATCCCAAAATGAGTTTTAAGTTAGAGTCGTCTCTCACTCTACAAGTCAGTTTTGTAGTGGTCAAGTTAGATCCAACACATGTTTATCAAAAATCTATTTGATCACATTTGGTGAGGTTAAGTCTGAAAGTAAGCCGGGATGCATCCCTCACTCTACAGCTGATTTTGTACGGATTGAGTTAGGTTCAATCCGAATCCTAGGGTTTATATAAATGAATAATTATTTCACATCTTCTTATCTTAAAAGTATACAAACTGATTCATTTGAGTTATATATATATATATATATAGACACTAAGCTAATTTCCCTTTTTTTTGTGTAGGTTGGAGGTTGGACAGAGGTATATGAAGGGCTAACATTTGCCACAGTGAGAGGAGCAGGACATGAAGTCCCACTATTCAAGCCTAGGGCAGCCCTTCAATTATTCAAATCATTCCTTGCAGGAAAACCTCTTCCAAAAGTCCTAAAATAGGAAAACAAGAAGAGGTGGTATTTAATTGGGAGAGGGGAAAAAAAGGAAAGAAAGAATGAAAAGAAAGAAGGAAACAAGGGAAAAATTCTAATAGGTGCTAATTAGTTTATGTTGTTATTAATTATTATTGTTCGTTTTATGCCATTTTTCATTGTAACAAATTAACGAGTTAGAGGGGTTGGTGGAGTTAAAAAGAGCAAGTGTTTATTCTAAATTGTGAAGGAAAAAAAATGTTTTTCTTATATTATATATTTTCCTCATTTGTTATAAAGAGAGCTTTGAAAATACAACAACTAAAATTTTAAGAAGAGTGAATGGATAAATTATTAAATGAAAGTGTTCTGTTTAAAAACTCAGATATATCAGATAAGATAGATAGGCTCGTAGTGAGGTCTTGGCCGAAATCGATGGAGGTTGTGACGCCTGACACTGGAGGAGTACCTACAAACTCTCTAACGTTTGAGTATGATGCTCGGGCAGGGTGAACAGTTTAGAATAATGCATACTTTGATTGGTATTGATTGAGTGTTACTTTTCCCACCCTGCTCCCTTCTCACGCGTCCTGCAAAAATGCTGAAATTATCCCTGGTTCGGATTTTATTTTTCGAACCAGATTGTTAGTGATTTCCAGATTTTAAAATCCGGACAACATCCATGTGAAATTTTAGTGTCTTTTTTTGATGTCAAGGGTCTCTGTTGACTGTTATACGACCCCCCGCATAAGCTGCAATGCAATTGCAGAGGTCGTATGAACGGTCAACAATGACCATGACACCACAGACACACCTAAAAGCTACCTAAAAAACTAAAAAAGATTGAAGAAAATGTAAGAAAGGAGATGAAGAAGAATGATGGAAAATGTTGAAGATGCAAGCCTTTTCATAGCCTTCAATCAGTCATATGTCTTAATTACAGTCAAATAAAACGTGCTCCGCATTCAAAAACGTCAAAAAATGCATTCAAACTTCACTAACCGGCCAAACCTTTGGTGAAACGTCATCGGCCAAAATGTTACTGAGGTGTTCCGGATTTTATATTCCGGAATGCATGAAGTTTGTCCGGATTATATAATTCGAACCGCATCATACCCTTTATTTGGATCATTTTCATGGCGAATGGCTTGGAAGAAAATAGAATAGAGGTACATACCATAAATAGAAGCAACATAAGACAAATAAAAAGTTAAAGAAAACCATACTAACATAAATGATGAATCTTTTAGATTTGCAACATAATGAAGAAAGGCAATGTGTTTCAAGAGGATTTCTCTTAGTTAGATCCTGCTGCCTTGCCAAATGACATATTCATCTGGCAGACAGCAAGATCTAACTCATAGAAACCTCTTGATATTCAAATATAGAGCAACCTCTTTGTATCTATATACTTTTGTCAGCATGCGGAGGATCTTCATCACGCGGACGCGGTCAAATAGAGAGCTATCTATTTGCGACCGCGTGAGAAAGATCCTCAGCTTAATGACAAAAATTTGCATGGTTTTCTTTGGTGTGTTTGTGTGTTTTGATGGTATTGAAGATGAAAACCGGAGAGCACTTATTTATAGAGGTCCTTGGGTGTTGTGGACCACATAAACTCTTGGTGCAATGTGGTTCATACAAAAGGATCCTATGCTGAAGTATTCCGGATTTAGTAATCCGGAATACACTTACACCCTATGTGAATCTGGAATCCATAATCCGGAATGCATATCTTTGGTTATTTTATCGATTAAATGAACATCTTTGATGTAAATTAAAACATAATGAAAGTTTAAATAATATATATATTATTCAAAACATAATGCAACAACTTAATTCAACAACACATAACTAACATGGAATTAAAACAACATAAAACACGTGATTAATTAAAACATGGCACATTATCACGGATCACCTAAACTAATTTATTCATCTGATGGTCCCTCCAGCAGAGCCTTGATCTCTTCGTAGTTCCTGGGCCGGCTCAAACTTTTCAGAATTTGTTCAGCAGATCTAACCAATGAAGCGTCCAACTCGATCGGTCCTCTAGTACTATGCTGACCAAAGACAAAGAACATGGTTCTCACGTCGTCGTCGTTTGCGAGTTTCATCCGGCTGAACCGAAGAGATGAAACTGAGTCGGACAATGGACATCGATATTCAACACCAGCCACCCTCCTCGTGTCTCTGTGGTTGAGTTGACGGTTGATTTGATCCAACTGATCCTTCAGCCCGGAGAGGATGGCATCGTTGCGAATCTTAAACAGGTGCGGTTGTTTTCCCCTAGTGTAGTAGACTGCCGCTAGCTTGGTGTTCGGATTAAAGTTAAGGAATTCAATGATTTTTTTCTCGTGTAGTTTACTTGTAATGAAAACAGGGATCCCTATTTATAGAGTTATTTGGGCATTGTGGACCACATAAATTGTCGGTGCAATGTGGGCCACACAAAAGAATCCAATGCTGAAACTTTCCAGATTCTAAAATCTGAACCAATCCTCACCATACACAAAGTCTCATGTTTCCCTTTGTTTCACCAGTATCGTATTTATCCGGATTATATAATCCGGAAACCATGATGCGTTCCAGATTATATAATCCGGACTGCATTTGTTTCTTCTGGCCGGTGGTCTGCACCACAAAGAAAACGTTTTGGCCGGTGCATTGCTTTTTTGACTACTATTAATGGTTTTTCAACCCTCCTTTCTTATAAATACCATCCATCTCCCCCACCATTTCTCACACAAACCTCTCCCAACCTCTCCTCTTCTTCCTTCTACAACGATGTGTTTCCATCGTTGGTCTTTCATAGAAAAATGCCTCTTTGGAAATCCATCAGGGGTTATATGATCAGTCAACAGGTGTCGCGTCATTTTTTGGAGGTCAAGGCCATTTGACTAGCGTTTGACTCGTTAATTTGTTTCACGACTGAACATTTAATTTTTAAGAGAAAAGGGGAAAAAAAGTTCAAAACACCCCTTTGAAAAGATTTAGGGTTCGGGGGTTAGTTACATAAAGGGAAGGTATTAGCACCCTTTACGTCCGTAGTATTCTACGGGAACCTCTTGGTTTTATTTAATTAATCGTGCTATAAACTTGCTTGTTTTGAAAAAATGGAATTAAAGTGGTAAAGATGAAAAAAAGAGTTCGCAATGATAAAAAGAAGAAAGACCTATTTATCTATGTATTTTATTGATTTGGAAGGACGAGTGTCCTTTGCCTACGTACCCGTGAGGGATCAAAACCTCGTAGTTCGGGGTTGAAATTGACGTTTGATTTGTTTTTGTGTTTTTTTAGTTTTTGAAAATGGTTTTAAAATGAAAAAGCCAAGTGGCAAATGAGAATTGATTTGTGTTTTTTGATATTGAAGAAAATTGCTTGAAGTGGAATTAAATCGATTAATGTTTGATTAAGAAAGTAAACTAAAAGGTAACGGATCACTTGATCTTGAATCAAGGTTTACTAAGAAAATGTTTTTTTGTGATTTTTTGATTATGTGAATGTTTTTGTTGTTTTTAAATGATTAATAATTAAAACTAAAATTAAACTATCGGAGCAAGAAAATAAAAAGCGTCGGTACTTCGTGGCGATATTAGATCATCACACGGTCCGTTAACCTAAGCTAAAAAACGAGGTAAACACGCACGCACACATGCACCTAAAGCTATTACATGAAAAGCCTAGGATACATGCTATGGTCTGCGGGGAAATAAACATGCAAGATAATAAATAAATAGATGACGGAAAATAAATAATTTATATTAAGCCTATTTTCATTCTAAAATTTGTGCAAGAAAAAAAATTAAATGACATAAAATAGATATGTGAATGATGCTAAGTAACAAAATAAATAAAATGTAATGGTAAAGAAAAATAAAGTGCAAAGGGTGATTTAAAATGCATAAAAAAGATAAAAATGTGAGATATTGTGAAATAATATATGATGAAAATAAAATGC
>Ga0315914_1009237_pt1 | contig 12770 bp, 7 predicted proteins | sample MpolenodulesMG_FD_203920 | JGI IMG/M metagenome (GOLD analysis project Ga0315914, IMG submission 203920) | Medicago polymorpha root nodule microbial communities from Los Angeles, California, United States - elongated nodules | ecosystem: Host-associated > Plants > Roots > Nodule | place: USA...
GGGTCGATGCCGATGTAAGTATATTTTAATGTTTATTTTACTTCTTTTACTATTTATACAACTTATTCTAATTATTATTTTACTTATTTAATGTTAGAATTAAAATTTATGTTAGAATATATTTAATATTTATTTTACTTATTATTTATTTAATGATGTTGTTTTTTGTTTTTTGTTTTTATATTTCAGTTTCGAAAAAAACATAGGGTGAAAGGTATCTCGCACAAGAAGAAGCTGAGCCTTAAAAACTTGATATTGCCTACACCAGGAATACAAAATGAGTGGTTTTGGGAAGAAGTGAATATGTCCGGTCTTACTCCCCTTTTGACTAGTGGGTACGAGAACATTTCTCACGGGTTCGTTTGTGCGTTGTTAGAGAGATGACATGAGGAGACCAGCAGCTTCCATCTACCTGTTGGGGAGATGACCATCACACTAGATGTGTGGCATGTCTCCTAGGCATTCCCATCACTGAGAGGCTCCTTCATGATAGAGAGTTAACCCGTGAGGAGGGGATAAAGATGATTCAGGTGGACCTACTTTTTACAGCGGAGGTTGCCAGTAAGGAGGTGACAAGACAGGGTGCTGCTCACGTCAGTTTCGGCATACTGAAGAGGCACTACGAGGAGCTCTTGAATAGGTGTAATCAGCTGCTTAAGCCTGACACAGAGGAGGAGTATGAGGAGTAGGGTCAAGTTAGGTTGGCCTGCATTAAGGGGTTTTTGTTGCTTTTGGTTGGCTGAACCCTTTTTACCGGCAAGAACAACAGAAGTATTAATCTGTTGTGGCTGCTTGCGCTGCAAGATATAGACGAGTTGGGCAACTGGGCATGGGGCGCGATGAGACTTGCTTTCCTATATGAGCAACTACCTCTTACCTCCGACTCATCTGTGGCCTCCTGTGGTAGTTACATGACTTTGCTTGTGGTAATATTTGTTTTTCTTCTTTTTTACTTATTGGATCGTAAATGTTTAATTGTTTGTATAATACTTGTGCTGATATAAATGTTTGTTTCTTTGTGTTTGCAGGGATGGACTTTGGCGCACTTCACGAACATCATTCCGAGGATTGATGATGATGCTTACGACCCTACTATTGCCTCGCTTGTGAGTCAATGGAAACCTCCCATGGGCTTTTCTAATCCTGGACACTACAGAGATACCATTGATTCGTTGGACCATTCTCATGTCATTTGGAGGCCGTACGAGAGACGACGACACATCACGCCCTTTCAGGACATATGCTGGTACTCCCATGGATCATTGCCGGCAGAGACAGGATGGTCCGTCACTTGCCAGAGCGGGTTCGTAGGCAGTACAAGTATGTCCAGACACGGCCCAGGCTTCCTACATACATTGAGCCTCTTGTGGGAGATGATGTGGCCTAGGCCTTCACGGAGTTTGCTCTACATGTCCTCCGCCATCAGCAGAGGGGTCATCTGGTTCCGGATAACGAGCCATGGGCACATGAGATGGTTCGTTAGAGTATCACATCCTATTGTGAACCCCCTTGCATCCATTTCTGACTAAGAAGCTGATGCCCCTCCTCGTCCTGTCCCGTCTTACGAGGAGGTTCTTGTTGAGCAGCAGTGAGCCATACATCCTCCCAACCCATACCAGATCATTAGCAACATCAGAGCCAGAGTGGACGGTGCAATGGTGCATCCTGCTGTGTTTCATAATCCAGAGGAGGTTATTCGCTTGATGCAGGACATACAGTCTGAGTGGAGCATGCTGGATTTATGACCAGTATGACTTATGTAGTTTTTTTTATGACATTTTGTTGGATTTGGTTGTAATCCTATTACATTTGTGCTTTTTGGCGTTTTTATGACATTATTCGTTATTTTATTCCGTCATTTTTCGTAATATAATTATGAGTTAATGCTTGATTGAAACAAAGCTTGAATGAATGATGAAAAATGTATGCAAATGACCGAATGTATGAAAGAAGGATTGAAAATTTAGGGAAAATAGAGGTTTCTGCCTCTTCTGATTTTTTACACAGACTGGGCGTGCGTTAACTTACGCATGTGTTAATGGCTGCGTGAGTTAACTCATGCAGTGCTTTATACTTGCGTTACTTAAGTGATGCAGTGTTAGTTATCTAATGCATAAATTTACACTTGCGTTAGTTAATTAACACAAGGGCATTTTCGACAAAGATGCAGGATGAGAGCGAAATGTACTTGGGAAGAGCAAAATTCTTATTGTTGTTAGAACCAACAAATCTATCATCAATAAGGCGTGAAAGTAGTTGATTGATGATGATAAATTGGCATGAAAATCTGCAGAATTTGTCAGTGCCTCGAACCTCGACCAATTTATATTTTTGAAATATATGTTTCTTAGATAGTGTCCCTAGTTTAAACTAAGCTTTAGCTTTTACTTTTTGAAACAAAAAATTATCAGCTTGAAAGGTTGGGATTGCAAATTATCATGCCAACATATCATCATCAAACAATAAGAATCAAATTACGTTCACGCTTTATTGATATCTGATTTGTTGGTGGTAACAACAATGGAACACATAACGGCCTTGATAACTAAGATTTGGAATTCGCAGCCAAAATTGTACCAAATTACATGAATGCCTTATGACAAATTGTTCAAAGCTATTGTGTCATTTGGCTCTAACCTTGTTCAAAGCATTAACCTCTCTATTTATATGGAGCCATTGAACTTGTTCCGATATAAGCTTGTATGTCTATGTTTTTTTTTTCCTTCTTTTTTTAATAGAAGGTTATATATGTATATACCTATTAAAACCACTTATGTAATTCTCTAAATAGTTTTCAGTATATTTTTTTATCTTATCAAAAAGAGAAAGAAAATAAAACATCATTAAAATATGATAAAAAATGTATTACCAGCTATCTTGTTTACCATTCAAATCTTTTGTCTGTTTACAATTTAAATATATATCTATCTAAAGTAAATTAATAATCATTCTATATTCAAACAATTCATTTTTCTCCCCATTTCGGTCATTTTCTATTTTTAAAATTTAAGATGTAGGTTATGTACTTACCATATAAAAAAATTCCGGTTGTCAATGACTTATGACCAGCTAATATCTTTCTCTTTTATAATCCATTTTTGAATGTATTAATATTGCTTATATATCAAAAAGAGAAAAAATTAATCATATTTTAAAATTTAGGATGTAGGTTATGTAACCGGTTGTCAATGACTTATGAGGTCTTTCTCTTTTATAATCCACTTTTGAATGCATTAATTTGGCTTATATATCAAAATGAGAAAAACAATTAATCATAAATATAAAGTAAAAAAGTATTTATATATTACCATCTATTTTGTTTGCCATTCAACTATTTTGCCTATAGACCCCCTCTCAAACAAAAAAAAAAAACTCTTTTCCTATAGATATTTCGAAAATATAGGTAGGTAAAAGAAATTGATTATTCAATATCTTAACAATTTATTTTCTTCCCAATTTATTTCTTCAAAATATTGGGTTTAGTATTTACCTTATATAATTTTTTTTCATGTTGCGAGTAGGGCTGATCAAAGGAACCGGATCAAACCGAACCCGATAAAACTGTATCTACAATTTGTGTCTCGAGCGGGTTCGAATGGTTTATGCGGGTCGCGGGCCAACTCATACCCGATCGCACATGTGATATAAGTGGGCCTAGCTTGACCTTTTATTTTTAACCTAGATATAAATAACTTTCATCCTCACTCATTCAGAGTCTCACCCACCTCAAAACACATTGCTAAAGCGCCTCTCTCCTATTAGCTTCAAAGTTCAACCTTCTCCTGTTCTCCTTCTATCTCTTCAAACATAATCATTTCATCATTTTATCCTATTACCTTCAAAGTTCAACCTTTTACCCGTTCTCCTTCTATCTCTTCAAACCCCATCATTTCATCATTTCCTCTCTCATGTGAGATTAAGTTTCTGATCAATTTGTATTATGTTAATGGTCAATGATTTCGCTATAGATCTACTCAAAGATGCAATAGTTTTTATTCATCCTTATGTTTGATCCATATGTGCAGATCTGTGTTGTGGGTAATTGTTTGTTTGATCTATCTGTTTAAATCACATCCTCCCAGATCTGTTTCTATACATTTTATGTTTAAAATTTATACCCATGTGTGCAGATCTTGTTTATGATGAATCTGAGGAAGAAGAGAAGTACGATTGGGATTTTGATGCTTTTTACTTTGTAAATTCGTAACCGAACCAGCCCACCCACACAACCGCAACCCAACCAATCTGATGCGATAAATAGTCAGGAATGGTTTTGATATAGTGCTCTTTGGTTCCATTCGGTTACGAGATTTTTCACCTGAAACTAACCGAACCCGTCTGACGCTCTACCCTAGCAGCTATTGTCAACTGATCAGGTAATATTCTTTCTTATATTTTAAGTGTTATTTCGAAATAGTTTCACATAATAAATTTAATATTTTTGCTTAAAACAAATATAAAATTATTTAATTTGTTTATTTAAACTTTTTTTAAACTCAACTTAATACTAATAAAACTAGATTATTTGTGGATTTGATTGATCCCTGACATTTTGGGTGATTTTTGGTTTACTTTCTTGTTTTTTTTTCTTTTCCGTTATGTCTGTATAATTGACGATTTTAATTGTTTTAATTCTTACTAGCTTATTTTCCTGGTTATATAGAACTTATTAATGTTTGAGTTATATGTATAATATTCATTGAGATTTGACCTCTCCAATAGTCGGTCCTTGAACTAGATACTGAGTTTTGGAAACAAATTATAATATTCTTTAAAAATTCACTTATCTCATAAATAATAAAAGAAAAAAGATTAATCATATTATAACCCACAATTTATTAAATGAATCATCAATATCTACTTAAAATATAAAATCAATTTGTGTAAGTTGAAATATTAAAACACAAATCACAAAGTTTAGGCTCCATGGTTTGCCGGCAAAGCCAAAATTACCACCAGATGAGGCAAAGTTGATACCCTCTTTGACACTGATGCTTTCTTTGACATAGATGATTTCATCAATATTGACGCCAGGGGTGACAACAATTTACTTCTTACCCTTTTTTTCTTCAATAGCCTTTTTTATAAATTGATGATAATGCTGAATGTGGTTCAATTTATGTTGGCTATAAAAGTGTGGTGCTAGATACGATAAACCATCAATGTGATGCAGTATGAAAGATTTAGTAGATTTTTTCTCACGTAACTCAGAATCTAAAATGCTTTTCACCAAATCTCATAGTTGCTTCTTGTTGTTCATGATGATGGTGAATATTTAACTATGAATACAAATTTGAGACTGAGAAATTCTAGAGGTAAGGAAGAGTTAAAATATATCATGCCTTGAACCTATATATATATAATTATATCAGAAACTACGACATTTAATTTTATCTATTCCCGATGCGTATAATAAAAATTTAATTTAATTTATTCTCAAAATAAATAAATAAAATTCAAATTCAAATTTTAGAATTATAATAATATTATAAGTAAATTAATATAAAGATATAATTATTAAATATAAAGATAATATTTTAAAGTTGGAGGATTTTATTACTTTTTGCCTTTAGTGTCTTGGGAAAGTAAATTCTCTGCCCATTATTTGTTTGACCAAATTATGTGCGTTAGCAAGTTTTATAAAGTATTTTTCATTACAAGAAAATAAATAATATTCATTTCATTTGAATTTGGAAATAGATAAAGTTATATGCCTAGAAAAATTCATTTAACAATTTGGATATGAGTATATATGCACATCTAGGCTGTAGGCATATTCACAATATATCCAAATTATACTTGTATCCAAATAATGTGCAGAGAATTTACTTTTCCGAGACACTAAAGGCAAAGAGTAATAAAATCTTTCAACTTTAAAATATTATCTTTATATTTAAGAATTATATTTTTATATTCATTTATTTATTATATTATTATAATTCTAAAATTTTGATTTGACTTTTATTTATTTATTTTGCGAATAAATTAAATATAATTTTCATTATAAGCATCGGAAGTAGATAAAATGAAATGTCGTAGTTTCTGATAAAATTATATATATATGTACCTATAGTTTCAAGGCATGATATATTTTGACTCTTCATTCCCTCTATAATATCTCTGTCTCAAATTTGTATTCATACTCAAATATTCACCATCATCATGAACAACAACAAACAACTATAGGATTTGGTGAAAAACATTTGAGATTCTAAGTTACGTGAGAAGAAATCTACTGAACCTTTCATATAGCATCATATTGACTGTTTACTATCATATTTAGCACCACACTATTATAGCCAAAATAAATCGAACCAAATTTAGCATTATCATCAATCTATAAAAAGGATATTGACGAAGAGAAAAAAAACAGGTAAGAAGCAAATTGTTGTCACACCAGACGTCAAAATTGATGAAATCATCGACTTCAAAGAAATCATCAGTGTCAAAGAAGGCATCAACTTTGCAACCTCCGATGATAATTTTGGCTTTGGCGGCAAACCATGGAGCCTAAGATTTGTGATTGTGTTTTCAAGGTTCACACACACACACAAAAACAAACAACTACTTTAATTTTAATCCAATAACTATTTAAAATTTTCTCTACCAATTTATCATTAAAAAATGAATTATCTTTTGTAAAAAAATATTGGTTACAATATGTTTAGGTGAGCTTTGGATGCTCACTAGGGTCAGGGCCTCAAGCTCAAAAAACATATACAAAAATAATTACTTATCATCACAAAAGATGTCCTATCATCGACAGTGGCAATTGAACTGATGACTATATTTAACACCCCGAAGTTTTAACATGCTCTTTTGACCTAGAATATTCCTTGTCTTTTCGAGAAAAATTTCGGCAGAGAGCTATTTTAAAATAACTCATTTTGGTTTGTCTTTAGGCCTACCTTTTATTTATTTTATTTTATTTCATTTTAGTCTTTTATTTTATTTTATTTTTATTTTATTATTCAGTCCTTTTTATTTTTTATTTATTTTATTTTTACTTTATTTTCTGTTTGTTTTTATTTTAATTAGTGTTAAAAAAACCAAAATTCACCATTAGTGGCCAGAATCACAATGCCACCATCAGTGGCCAGAACCACAGTGTCAACCTTCCTCTTTCAAATTCACCATTAAACGCCTTTTAATCACCACAAAAATCCATTAACAACTTATCCTTTTTAAAAATCAAAATTGGCCTTAAAAAGAATGGAAAAGCATCAGAAAAAGGGACATCAAAAAAAGCGAGAGAAAAATCGAGAAAACTGTTTAAACAAAAAAACTGTCTGAACCCAACAACCTCAAAAATTCCCAGAATCCAGTTTCAAACCAAATCCAATAATAGTTCGACATAACATCACAATCCAAAAACACGAATCCACAAAAACCAACAATCATCCAAATCACCAGTAATCCGAGCCAAAAACAACACAACCGTAACACAACAATCATCACAATACCACAAATCCAAACCAAATCGAACCAATAACATCACCAGTCAGTCAAATCAGAATCAAAACACAAACATCATAAAACCAAAAAACCCACATCACAGAACACAAAGCCAACGAAACCCACAATATCGAACCACAAAACCCACATCACAGACACAACCACACGTCGACCTGATCTAAAAAGGACAGAAAAGTAAAATCTTTCCTCTTTTTTCATAGATCTAAGTTTGTAATTTTTTTTTTTTTTTTTATAAAAAAATCGTTAAAAAAAGAAGAGAAAAGAGGAGGAAAAGAAAAGAAGCAAAAAAATAATAAAATTAGAACTCTAGGGTTCCGGCACGGCGGCGGCGCCGTACTTGGCCGGCCGACCACTACGCTGGAACCCCACCGGATTTCTTTCTCCGATCGGAGAAGAAGCGAGTGGAGAGGTTGAGAAGAAGTGAAGAGAGAGAAAGAGATTGAAAAAAATGAAAGACAAAGGGATTTCAGCCTATTTATGGGCCCCTGGATCCTGTGCGCGAAGGTCCATGCCTTTACTTGCACCTCGCCCTCCCAAGCCTTCAGATTCGATCTGATGGCCTGCAGTGTTTAACTCCAGAATCAGATCAGGGCCATTGATCAAATCAACGGCCTAAATCAATCCTCTACAACCCATGTGCATTTGGGCCTATTCCTGACCCAATAAACCTTTTCTTTGCTTCCTGCACCCCACCTTTTATTATTTGCACCCCTTGTCATTTATTTAATTATTTGCAATTAGAATGTATTTAGAGAAATAGTAAATTTAAAGAAAAATATGCATTGTCCTTATTTATTTATTCAACTTTTATATATTAAAAATGCAAAAAAAAAAAATTAGGTTTAGTTTATCATCCAAGGGAAAATGGATTCGTTTTGACTGAGTGTCACTACGGAATTCTCTCGCGTTTCATTCATCGTGACTTTTAATTTTTAGGCTTTTAAAAACAAATAAAAAAACAAAAAACATTCAGATAATCAAAAAAACAAATTTAAAAAAAAAGAATTCTTTTTTCCTAAAAAAACTTTAATCCTTATCAAGTGATTTTCCATTTTATTTTCATTAAAAAACTTTAATCCATCTTAATATATTTAAACCTTTTCTTTAAATTAAAAAATACCAAACAAATTTCCTCTTTGCCATTTGGCTTTTTATTTTTAAAACCTTTTCAAAAAAACTAAAAAATATCAAGCAAATCACTCGGCTTTTTACGCCAAACTATGTGGTTTTGATCCCTCACGGGTACGTAGGCAAAAGACCTCATCTTTCCAAATACTAAAACCATAAAAAATATATATTTTTTTTCTTTTCATCATTATACTAATCCTTTACAAGCAAATAATTGTTGCCAAAAAATAAATAAATGCAAGAGGTTCCTATAGAGTACTATAGACGTCTAGGGTGCTAATACCTTCCCTTTATGTAACTAACTCCCGAACCTTTAAATCTCTAAAAATTGTGGGTTTATTCGAACTATTCCCCCTTTCCATTGGAAAAAATTAAAGCTCGGTGGTGAACTTAAATTTGTGAGTCAATGCTAATCAATAGCTTGATCTCCAAAAATCACCGGGACAATTAGTAAATAGTAGTATTATTATTAGTATTGGTTTGTTTGATATTATTAATTTAATTATTCGTATTTATTCGGAGAACAGGTAATGAGGAAATAGATAGGTTAAAGAGTGAAGGAAAATAAGTTTTAGGAAGAAAATAACATTTTTCGCGAGATTAATGAAGTAGGGTGCAAACAATAGTGCATTTGTTAAATTGGGTAGAAAAGGATGTGTAAATAGTGATATGTGTAAGGTTTTAATGATTTAAGCAGATGAAAGTCTAAACATCAAAGATGTATAGTTAGGAAAAGAATAGTAACCAAATTAGAGGTGCAGATGGTAAGTCTGTCAAAGATTAAGTGAGAAAACTAAACCCGAATAGTCATAAAAAACCAGGGTTTCGGAGAAATGAGACAAGGGAGGCGTAGATAGATAGATAGATAGATAGATAGAGATAGAGAGAGAGAGAGAGAGAGAGAGAGAGAGAGAGAGATTCTATCGTAGAATTCATCGTTGCTGCTAAACATTGAGGTAAGTGGGACTTTCATTCAAACAGTTGTGTATATTCACGTGGGTAGTGAGGATATATATATATTTTGTAATTCTATTCGCGTGTACTTATTAAGATATTCGTCCTGTACCGATATATGGTCATCTTTAAATAGATGTCTAACCCAAGCAACGCCGGATAAATACATTAATAAAAAAAAGTTAAATGATTGGCCGAGGTTAGAGCACAACATGCAAAATGAGAGAATACAAATCATCTCTATAAAAAAAAAATCCAAATCAATTATTTCATATCTTATCTTATTTGAATTACACTGACTTAGCTTAACCTAATCCCACAAATCAGCCTAAACTAGCGGCGGGATTTAACTAGAACTGAAAAAAAATTCCAATCTAACACCAATTCTCTCAGTTCTTCCACAGAAACCAACAATGGCTTCAGTTACCGCAGATCTATATTTACTTGACGAGTGCTGGGAATGCATCTTCAAATTCCTCTTCAACAATAGTGATGAGGACAACCGTAGCTCTTTCAACTCTATCTCTCTCTCTCTCTCTCTCTCGTCGAAGCAGTTTCTCTCTATCACCACCAATTGGAAATTCTCGATCACTCTATATGATCAAACACCACCTTTCCTCTGTAGTCTAATCTCGAGATTCTCCAACCAGAACTCTCTCGACCTAACATGGTACTACGGTGACCTCGACTCACTTCTCTTTCAAATCTCTCACTTCCCGTTGAACCTTGGATCCCTCAATTTCTCCAACCAAGTGACCTTTCCCACAGATGGTTTGCGAGCTTTCAGCCAAAACATTACAACTTTGACCTCTCTCACTTGTTCCCACCTTGCAACTCTCCATAGCACTAATCTCTTCTTCATTGCTGATTGCTTCTCTTTGCTCGAAGAACTCGATCTTAGTGATCCCAGAGAGTTCAACTACCACAGTAGCTTACACGATGGTGTAGAGGCTATTTCATTGTCACTTTTCAAACTCCGCAAGGTTAATCTCTCTGGTCATCACTATTCCACTTGATCAGCAGCGAAGATAGGGAAATTTTTACGAGGGGGCCAAATACAAATAATTTTTTTAGACAAAGAAAAATTATACATTTTAAAATATCATATATTAAATTTAAAGGTTAAATATGTTTAATCTCTGTAAAATTAGGTTTCGAGAAGTTAAATATATTTATAATTGAATATTTGCTAAATAGATTAACAATTTCTTTTTCAACGTAGACAAATAAGCTATTTGTATTAAATTATCGTGTATTATGTTTCACTATTGATAATGTTTTCTCTATAGTTGTTGTAGAGATCAAAATGTCAAAATAAGACAAATAAGTTTATTAATATAGTAATAATTTGTTAACCTTTTAGTTTATGCTATTTTTGTGCAAATGAACTTGTTTGAGGTAGCTAAAAATATATTATTGGGGTAGCTAACCATATCAATATACCTAGTGACTCAATAAATATAAAAAATTTGGGGTAGCCAAAGCTACCTCATGCCATTGAAAGGATTCGCCCCTGCACTTGATAAACAACTGTAACTCTGTAAGCTTCTCGAAGAGGTTATAGTCTTTTCATGTCATAGAATAACCATTGCCTGCATTGCTTCTGCTTGCCGCATGAGACCAACATTGACAGTATCAATTTCCATTACTTCCGAATCAGACGACTGTGCAATTGCAATGTAAGTTACTTCACATTTCATTGATCCGTTGGTGAGTTTAAAAGGTTTAACTTGTCTTGATTTGTTATATGTCTGCCTGCTTGTTTTTTCCTATATTGTTTATTCTGTTTAAACTTCCATAGTAAGTTGTCATCTTTGTGGTTATTTTATTTCTTGAAGCTATGGACTAACTGTTGTTTGTTTTCTTCTTTAAAATGGCATTCTTGAGTTGGGAGTGGATCTGATTTTTAAAATTAGGTTGCGGTGATTAGATGTTCTATTTTCAATATTTTAGAGTTACAATGAGTGGTTTACAAAACTATGACTCAGGATGATTTTGTTGCATTCTGTGTTCTCTAATTTATCCTACTTTAATTTTCTTTCCTTTCATATTTCATAGACTTTTTTTAGAGGTTTTTCCATAATATGTTTCATGAACTAAATTATTGAAATATGGGGCTTCTTTGAAATGAGGGTAGCAAGGATTCTATGAGTGTTTTCTAGTTTAAAATCCATTACAAGTCTTTGAGAGATACTATCAATTTTTCAGTTTGTACTAATGTAACCTCGTCGACTGATAGTATTTCTCGAATTAGGCATACTTTCTAAAGCACCTGCATTCTTTCTCTTAGGGAGGAGTTGGAGGTGGAAGAACTTTGAAGTGACGATGAAGATTAAGATTGATGGGGTGGAACTTTGACGTGGAAGCATGATTTTGATTAATTTTAGAATTTGATTTTAATGGGTTGTCATTTTGCTTACCGTTTGAACTTTATTTTGTCATTTTGATTTTAATGGAAGCAGATTCTTTGTCCTATGGAAATTTCACTATAATTTCCAATTTTATGTCAGACTCAGGAATTGGGTTTGTTTAGGATCGGATTTCGGCTTATACAACAGCTTAGTTCAATAGGCCAATTAACGTAATACACCGCCTCATAAAGGCTTTTAGAAGGTCACCTATGCGCCTTACCACATAGGAACGCCACCTCGGGCTGATCTTAATCGTTGAACCCATATCTAACTAACTCATGCATCTGTCGCTGGATTTCATGTAAGTAGTTATGATGACCTACAAGTGTGGCTCCACGACACGCCTCAGGTACGTTCATATCTTACACGCATTTCTCACATTTGTCTTCGAGTTCACATACTAACTTGGGTGTTAAAGCTGTTACCTTTATTGCAGGTTTCTTCCCCACCATCGATGAACAGCCTTCGCTGCACCCGAGCTCTTCCACCTCCGTACCAGATCATCATTAGCTCTAAAAATTATATGTACAATATGCTTAAACCCATGTTACGCTTGTCTCAATACGAAATGGAAGATTTCTCATAGAACTAGAGAGGGAGAGTAACAAAACTTACTGAAAGATTTAATATTTATTTTACATATATTAGCTCAAAAATAAAAATAAGTTATATCAATAACGGAAATGCTAAGGAGTGTTTGCGTAAAACTCTTATTGTTGGAATTGCTACTCCTCTTCCTTCTTAAAATTGTTGGAATTTTCTCTTTGAAACTTCTTATTGAAATGAAGAGAAAAACATAAT
>Ga0315914_1009238_pt1 | contig 12770 bp, 4 predicted proteins | sample MpolenodulesMG_FD_203920 | JGI IMG/M metagenome (GOLD analysis project Ga0315914, IMG submission 203920) | Medicago polymorpha root nodule microbial communities from Los Angeles, California, United States - elongated nodules | ecosystem: Host-associated > Plants > Roots > Nodule | place: USA...
TCTCCTCCCCATCACTCTTCTCTCTAACCCTTCACCACCTCCACACTCTCTCTCTTCAACAAAAAACTCTCCTCATTTCACGCCACCTCCTTTCCTATCTACACCTCCTCACCCTATCAAACAACCCCACCTCACCTCTTCCACCTCCTGTTTCAACTTCCATGAGAGAACGTGACACCGACGCTGTGCTACTCCTTCTCTTGTTCTGTGAAACACATAAACACAATCCAGAAGCACTAACCGCACCGTTTTCACACTGGAGGCTAAACTTGAACAAAATCTTCTCCAACACATTGTTAACGATTGGTTATTCTTCTGCACCACCGCTTGGTGCGTGTTTTGGATCGGTTTTGATTCCGTTTATAGAGACGGTGAGTCGGTGCTGGAGATTGGTCGGTGTTTTGGGTTGTGAAGAAGGAAAGGAAGTGAAGGAGGTGGCGGCTTCGGCGGCGACGGTGGTTTCTTTGCCGGCGGTGGAGGTGAGTGTTGGTGGGAGAGAGTGTGTGATATGTAAAGAAGAGATGCAAGTAGGGAGAGACGTGTGTGAGTTGCCATGTCAGCATTTGTTTCATTGGATGTGTATTTTACCATGGTTGGGAAAGAGGAACACGTGTCCTTGTTGTAGGTTTCGGTTACCGTCCGATGATGTTTTTGGAGAGATCCAACGGTTGTGGGAAGTCTTGGTTAAAATTAGTGCTAAACATAACAGGATGATTGATTAATTAAACCCTTAACATTAGTTAATTTTATCTTATTCTTGCTTCAAAAACAAATCGAAGAAAGGTATATTTATCTGCTATTACTAGTTCTTGATAGGAGGCATCATAGGGATAGTGGGGTCCACAGAAAACAGTCAAGGCTAGCTTGTGATATGTGTGATGAGGAGAAGATGGCGTGGCAATTAGTTGGCTTAATATGGATTCTTGCATATATGTTAATTTGTTTGGTTTTAGATGTTTTGGACCTTAGATAAGGACTGTTGTGGTGGAGGAGGGCAGAGGGAATGATTTTGTGGCCGATTCAATTGATGGATGGATAATAAAGTATACAAATGTGAGGTTCTTATTATATAATATAATAGGTATAATGATCTTGTATATTTATAAAAAAGATGTAACTAATAATCTTGTATGTATAGTACTATAGTAATAGATTTAGATAAGTATATCATATAAGTCAATATAGATGGAGTATTATAGAATTTTTATGAACCGTAATTCAGTTTCACAATAAGTTCCTTATATTGTTGGTAGTTGATTTGTATTTATTGCTAATTTGTTATTAGCCCCACGAGTTATGCCAATGATTTCATGTGGCCAAAAACAGACAAGAATTCTTGCTTAGCCTTTCTCCCTTGATTGATTGAAACTTCATTTATCTTCCTTTGTCATTTCCGTGTGGCAAATATTCTATCTCCAACTCGAACAAAACTCCCTAGCTATACATGCATTGTATTGATGCACGTGTGATGGGTGTGGAGGCTGAAGCATTGCATTTTTAGGCTAACAACATGCAATGCAACCACACTCAAATCTCAATAGGGTTCAAGTAATCTGGACTTGGCAAATAAGTACAGTATTGTTGAGAAAACTATAAAAGAATTTTCATTTTCAACTTATTTATCTCTCTGCGCCCTCTATATTTTCTATTTTGCTTCAATTTGAATTATAGATTTTTTGAAAAAAAAATATGTTTCGGATAATATAATTCAAAATATACCTATATGTAAGTAACTCTAAAAAAAACTTCTCACATTTCATCGGTTACCATTTTGTATGACTTTTTATGACTCTTGGCCATGGCCACTAAATATTTTGTTTCGGATATTTTGCATGTTTTGGATTATCATATGAATTGTATTATATTTTAGGTTGACTTGTGTTGTAAAATCGACGTAAATTTTGATTTTATTAATATTATCATATGTATATTTTGATTTAGTTTTGATGTGTGTCAATAATGTGGTCTGATTTTATGTTGTAAAATAGGTGTAGATTTGCGAATAAATGGACTTAATGTATAAAGAGGTCTGAAACAATTCGAATTATATAATTTGAATACATATTTTAAGTATTTAGATTATATAATTTAAAATGTGTCAATATTATGACTCTCATTGCGGCTGAAATCTAATGGGGTCTAACACATTTTGAATTATATAATTTGAAATGTTTAATTTGTTTTAGGATTATATAATCTAAAAGATTTTGATTATATAATACGAAATAAAACGAAAATTCTTCGAACTATATTAATTTGAATGGGAAAAAATTAAAAATTTGGAGGGCATATGAAAGATGAGTATGATGGGAAAAGAAATAATCAAACTATAATCGTAGAACCATTTGACCCAAAGAAAATTTTGTACAACTTAATTGTGCCCAAAACTTAATTAGCATTTAGCATAAATGCTAGCCTAAATAGAAATACCTTGACATAGTGTTTTTTGGATATGCTAACTTGTTGGCTCAGGGACAAAAGGAAAGATAGAAAAAAATAGAGAAATTCTCTAATATTCTCAAAGAAAAGTTTATATTATTGAATGCTTGAGTATTGCTTCCTTATTATTCCCCAGTATTCTAGAGACTTATATATTTTTCTTTGGTGTTCTAGAGACTTTCCACAATATTCTTTATTATTCAAGTGACTTCCATATTATTCTTCATCATTCTCCCCGAGTTGGAGAAGACTCGTCCTCGAGTCGAAAGTCTTCTTCATCGCCAAAGTATGGTGAAAGATCAACAACATTGAAGGTAGCAGAGACTCCATAGTCACCTGGTAGCTCTATTTTGTAGGCATTATCATTAATTTTCTGTGTAACTCTAAAAGGACCATCAACTCTTGGAGATAACTTGGCATTTGGTTTGTTAGGAAATCGTTCCTTTCGCAAGTGGATCCATACCAAGTCTCCTTCCTTGAATGTGTGCAACTTGCGATGTTTGTCTCGCTGAGTCTTATACTTTTGATTTTGTTTTTTTGGCTTAATAGCAGCTTTAGCCCCCTAACTTTTCTAATGTTGCGATTTTGGCCCCCTAAGAAAAAAAACTACAAAACCGCCCCCTAAGTTTTGCATCTGTGGCAGTTTTGGCCCCCAATGCCAATTTTGACTCGGTCTACGCTGACGTGGCAACTTAAGTGAGGTGCCACATGTTATTTTTTTTATTTTTTTTACCAAAAATTGGTCTTGGGGAGCCAAAACTGCTACAATTGCAAAACTTAGGGTGCGGTTTTGTAGTTTTTTTCCTTAGGGGGCCAAAATCGCAACTTCGTGAAAGTTAGGTGGCGAAAACTGCTATTAAGCCTTTTTTTTTTATGGCATTTTGACGATGGTGGTTTAACAAACTATTTGGTGAAGATTGTGGTGGTGAATGGTGGTTTTGTTGGTGGTGAAGACTTGTTAACCAAGGGTTTTCTTCACTTCCAGAACAAAATGACAGTGTTATTTTCGCGAACAAAATGGCCGCAAAGTGAAGTTTTCCAAAGGCAACTCCTTGCTCACTTGAAAACTCACTTTTCGTTGATTTTTCCGCTAAAACTCGACTCTGAAGTATCGTAACCAGCTTTGATGTCAAATCTACCTCAGCGACAAATAGAGAAACTCTCTAATATTCTCGAAGAAAAATTTATATTATTGAATGCCTCAATGCTTGAGTATTGCTTCCTTATTATTCTCTAGTATTCTAGAGACTTATATATTATTCTTTGGTGTTCTAGAGATTTCTACATTATTCTTTATTATTCTAGTGACTTCCATATTATTCTTCAACACTTTAAGAATAATTAAAAGGCGAATGCTTAAAGTTTCCAGCATTTATGCATTCGAATGGATACATAACTACTCCCTCTGGTCCTATTTATAAGAAACATTTGATTTTTTTGATTCATTGCATAAATGATGTATTTGGTATATATTCCATACCAAGTACATTAATTATTCAATAAATCTAAAAAGTCGACTTTTTCTTATAAATAGGACCGGAGGGAGTATATCTGTCTTAAATTCCAGCTCGTGCGTGGTATCAAATCCATTCCTCCCCAATTAACGGTTAACTCTTCTTGAATGCACAATTCTTCAAAAAAAAGGTATTGAATGCACAAAATTTTAGAGAATATTTCTTCTTTTGGGTTTCTTAATATGTGATCTAAGGACGCAAGTAAGCAATACCTTTTTTTTTGGCTTAATGACAGTGCTCGCCCCCTAACTTTCATGAAATTACGATTTTGGCCCTCTAAGAAAAAACTACAAAACCGCCCCCTAAGTTTTGCAACTGTAATAGTTTTGGCCCCCAAGGCCAATTTTTGGTAAAAAAAATTAAAAAAATAACACGTGGCACCTCACTTAGGGTGCCACGTCAGCGTAGACCGAGTCAAAATTGGCCTTGGGGGCCAAAACTGCCACATATGCAAAACTTAGGGGGCGGTTTTGTAGTTTTTTTTTCTTAGGGAGCCAAAATTGCAACTTTGGAAAAGATAGGAGGCTAAAACTGCTATTAAGCCTTTTTTTTTTAATAAGTTAGTTAGCAATACCCTTGTTTTTTTAGTTTAGAAATATCTTAACACTTTTTTTTAAAGATAATATCTTGACACTTAAAATTATGTATTCTAACAGCGAAAGAGTATGTAGTGTAGTGTACCACATGTGTTTCACTCATTACTGTCACAATCATCCCTGCTACTTCCTTTTTGTATGATCCAATCTGTCATTGATCTATGTTCCTTTCATTGTAATTCTACTAACTACCTTAACATAGACAGCAAAAAAAAAATCATTTTTAGATTTATTAACTAATTATCCACATCTCGTATAAGATAGAAAGAAAAAAAAAAATCCCCTTATAGATCTGCACTGCATGCAACCTTTGTCAAGGGTCAGGAACAACATTAAGATTATCATAGGAAATTTTCTAGTCACACTTAATATAACTATGGTTAATTACATCTAAATTTCATTGACATTTTACGATAATTTTGAAATTGCCCTTTACATATAAATTTTCTAAAAACTCTATTTTCATTACCATTGTAAACTTTCATCCTCTCTCATCCACAAACAATTATGCATATGCAATCAATCTCAATGAAAAATCAAAATTGAACAACAATGTCTTTCATTGATACTCTATTGGCTTTATTCAATGATGTTGAGCTTAATTTTTTTCTAATGATGGTGAGTTTCTATTTTTTTTGTTCGTCGTCATTTTTTCTTACTTGTGTTTTGTGTGACATAGTTTTTTCATGGTGGGTGTGAACTGTGAACTTAAACTACATATTTATGCTATTTAAGTTTACGTAGACACTCACTTAACATAAAATGAACATAAACTCAGCTCACGCTTACCTCTTAACATATGAATAAACACATGTCAACTAGAAATGCAAAACACAGAATGCACAATAGGGAGTCCGGAACGAACATCAAACCCAGAACACGAAAGAAAAATACATTTCACACAACAAACCCATAACAACATCAAAGCCAGACACATAAGAAGGATGAGAAGGAGAATAAATTCAGGTTGCTGGGAATCATCATCGCATGCCTCTTCGTTTTTTTTTTCCTTTTTTTTTTTTTAATTCAACAAATACACATGTGGCTTTATTTTATTTTTTCTAATTCATTAATTACCCACGTGGCATGCCACTGTACATTGACTCGGTTAAAATTGGAAAAAAGGACCACTATTGCAAAATGGCTAAAACATAAGGGACTAAATTTGTCATTTTTTTAATGGGGTCAAAATTGTAACATTTAAAAAGTTAAAGGGGAAAAAGTACATTTAAGCCAAAAATAAACTATTGTACCTGCCATTTTTCACACTCCCAGGTCCTAAGTCAATACCACCAGACAACTTCTAACTGCTTTCTTAACAGGGTAGCATTTCCCATGAATATAATGCTCGTGAGGTTCTTACAAAAATTAATAACTATAATTTGGAAGCCTTTATAAACATGATGTCAAGCATATTGTGCAATTTTACTATTGAAATCCTAAGGCAATGCAGTAAATGACATCACATAAATTTCATGCTAATTTGATGAATCCTACATGGTGAATTCATTCAATAAGCAGAAAATCAATTACCCGGCAGAAACAAAACTGATATTTGAATTCTTATCATATTATTCCTTACCACTAATCTGCAACAAACACACCTCTGACCTTCCTATTCTCTCAAATATATATTTTTCAAAAATTGAGTCTCCTGCTGAATGTGTAGAGAATTCACATAGAACGAGACATGACAGATTCTAACATGAACTTTCAGATTTCATGCAATGAAAGAAAAAGACATCATTTTTACAGTGTTTTACTTATTGATAAAGTGTTATCCGCATTCTAATGTTTTCGCTATTCAAATCCTTATTGTTTGTTCATTTCTTTATGATTCACAGAAAAATGTAAACACGAGAAACATTCACTTCCAGACAGAATTGTATTTGGACAAAGCTTAGAAGCATGTTAACAAGCATTTTGAGTAAACTTTCAATCAAAAGCCATAAATAATTCGGCGCATAATAGCAAACACCATTACATGAATTTGTGTAAACTATAATAGATTAGTTGATTAGTTCACTTACTAAGTTTAAATTAATTCCTATTCAAGCCCCACTATTCATGATTCTTTGGGGACTACATATTCAACTTCAATTCAAGAGGGTTATACCACACTAAAACTCATATCTCAACCTTATAAGGTAGCAAGCTACATGAAGTTTTGCATATATGTAGTCTGCATCACAGAACCATAAGGTCTACTTCCTTCCACCTTCATAAAGTTCTGACTATATTCACTACAATTTGGTGTGTTAGAACATCATTTGAGGTCCTTGCACTATCAGGGTTTATTCACAAAAAACAGAGAGGTAGACTGTAAAACCATAATAAAGCCTTCCTCTACAATTGATGATTCCTCTAAAATATGGAAAACAAAAATTAGAACCAAAACAGAAACATCTTTTATCAAGGGAGATGAGTTTTTGTTTATTTTTACATGCAGCTAGAAGCTTTTTTTACCACGGATGATTCAAAAATACACCTCATTATCAAGTTTATTTCAAATTGAAGTAATTATATCTAGACGCTCATGGATTGGTGAAATTATATACAATCACATATCATAGTAGACAAATAATAGCTATATTTCAATTAATGGACACCTTTGCTTCTTAAAGTTGAAAATGACCTTTATCTGTCTAATATATCTAAAGATCAGTTCCCTTTTATAATAAAAAATACAGGTTAACAAAAAGACTTATGAAAGATACACAGGATCTATAAAGGTTTTGGAAAACATACTTAAAAAAAGATGCAACAATAAAAAATAAAAAAAAACAAAAAGTATTTTCCCCACATTAGGTGAGGCAAGTATATAAATGAAATTATGCAAAAATGATGAAACATAAATTCAAAATAATAATATATAAATAGAAAATAAATGAAGTTACTTGTTTTGTGCCAATTCAATTTAGAAGCCATAAGATAGGCCCAGCAAGCCAAATCTTAATCACCCTGTTTTCCTACAACTGACACTTCTTCTTAAGTTCAATTATGATTGAAAAATTCTGTCTCGATACTGAAAAATTAGAATTATGCAGCAAAACAAATGTAATTCAAAGCAGAAAGGTATACAAACATCCAAATCTGCAGATAAGAGGGTGCACAACTTTCATAATTGATTGATGGAACTCTCAATGAGGTAATATAATATAATATAGAGAAACTGAAATGGAAGATATACGAGAAGTATAAAGGTTTTGCTAAACACAGTTAACAAAAAAAAAAAAAGTGTCTTTTCCACTAGCAGAGGCAAGTACATAAAATGAAATGATGCTATCAAATTGAAATATAAATACAATATAGCAATGTTTATATAGAAAACATTTTACCTAGTTTCAGTCTTACAATAGACCTCTTGTAATCATTTCACGTAGAAGTTTCTCCGCCTTATCATTTTCATTTTTATCAAACAGAGAACAGATGATTATTTCATATGTTACGGCATCTGGAATGCAACTATTGTCTTCCATTTTTGACAACATAGCCAATGCTTCATCAAACAAGCCGTTGTTACAAAACCCATGGAACATAGCGGTATATGTGTTGACAGTTATATTATAGCCTTTGACCAAAAGATCCTCAAAAATATTCCGTGCACCCTCTAGTCTTCCACCTTTGCACAATCCATCAATAAGAATAGTGTATGTGCACATATTTGGTCGAATACCCCGGTCTTTCAATTTTGTTAATAATGCAATTGCCTTGTCAACCTGATGGTTTTTGCATAAAGCATCCAATATAGAATTGTAAGTAATTATATCAGGTTGTTGCCCTCGATCATGCATCTCATCCGCAAGTTCCAAAGCATATGATAATCTTCCAGATTTGCACAATCCATCGATAAGGGAACTATAAGTTATCACATCAGGAAAAATTTGTCTGTGATGCATTTCTTTGAAAAGTTTCATGGCTTCATCCACCATTTTAATCTTACAAAATCCATTAATCATGATACTGTAGCTCCGAACATTAGCAGTCACTCCCCTATGAGACATTGTGTTGAATATACTCTTAGCCTTATTCACTTCTTTAACTAGGCAATATCCATCCATTAAAGAGTTATAAGTAACAACATCAGGTTTAATGCCTTGTTTCATCATCATAGCCAACACATTTTTAGCTTCTTTCAACCCTCCTTCCTTATAAAATCCATCAACCAATATGTTAAAGGTATACACATCAGGGTTGATGTTTTGCGATGTCATTTTATTGAATAAACCAATTGCATCTTTCAATTCACCAACAATGCAAAAGCCACTAAGTAAAGTATTGTAAGTGAAAATATCAGGGGAAATTCTCTTAGAAACCATTTCAGAATATAAATCAAAAGCATGATTAGCATGTTTATCTTTGCACTAGCTATCAATAATGGTGTTGTACATTACCACGTTAGGTTGAACCAATTTACCATCAACTCGTCTCAGCAGTTGCAAAGAAATAAATACCTCTCATGTCCTTTAAGCTAAGGTCAGATGTTTATTACAAATTAGTTATTTAAGTTTTATTGTTGCAAATTTCTTTGGAGTATTTATTTACAATGGAATCGATTTTTTCAAGCAACTTCATTAAAAAAATACTTATGAACCTTTTAACATTGAAATCAATTTTTTCATTGCACGATTACTTATGAACCTTTCAATTTTTTAATATTAAAAAAGTGTGAGTTCTGTTTAGGATTGGGGTTTTAAGTGAGACCTCGAGTCTTATAAGACCCTGAAAAACTTTCTCAATGGAGGTATCAGGTATGTTTAAGACCTTCCCATTGAAGATGATCTAAGTGTTTATTCTTATTAACCATTTTTATTTTTCTTAGAATAACCCAAAGAAAATTGATTTATAAAGAGCACCAGAGATAATGAATGAACGACTGCACCCAAAAAAGCATATGCTACTAAGCGAAAGCAAAACATAAATGCTTAAACACCCAATACAAGAATATTACAGCTGTGTAAGCACATATACTATTAATTTCTAACTTATGTGAGAATGGTGAGAATAGATTGCGGCCATCGGATTAAAAGCAATCAATGAGATTAAAACACCACGTGACTCATGTGCCAAGCATGTGACCATTCTCTCCCTCTTTTCCATCATTCACGCGCGCTTCTTCATTCATGTTTATCACTGATTTTTCTTCTCCCTCTTTTCTGATTTTGCGGGTTCCACTTCACTGATTCTTATATACCTTCTTTCGAATACCGTATTTCATCCCCTTTTGTCAAATTCCATCTAATTTCTTCTAATTACTTAACTTCTTTTTGGGATTTAGGGATTGGATTATTTCAATTTTTTCTTCCCAATTTCAATTTTGATTTTGAGGGTTCTTTCCTGCATTTTCTAAGTGTTGCTGGTTTGGTATTTGTGCAATCAAACTTCCAAAATATCACAGAGTAGTAAATTCATAATTCACGTGGCTTAATGGCACATGTATATAACACACAAATGACTGTCATGTTTTGGTCATGTCTGTGAATTGGACTTTTAATTTTGTTGTAACCTAAGTCTGTTCTAGTCTATGTTGATTTTGGTGTGTAGCTATTTTGGTTTTGATGTTTTGTGCCCTTGCCTAGTCTCTCTGTTATATTTCCTTTACGTTAGTTTTCATGAGTGTAATTTATCTTGAATTGCTCTTTAGGTATCCTAAAATCATTACTACACATAACTAAAGTAACATGTATATTTTATACAATTAAGACACAAATTCTAATAGATTGACATAAAATAAGAAATCCTTTAATTTTAAGTGTATTATATGGAGTTCACACCACCCTGAAAACAAAATTGTACTAGATTAATTTATGAACATATAAGGGATTTTCTGTGTGTAAGTGCCAGACAGCTAGTCATCTGTGACTGTGTTGCTTCCTTCCTGTTATGCTAGTTTTTGTTTCAAGTCTTATTTTTCAATTATGAATTTGTGTAGAATCAAGCAATAACTGAAATTGTGCAATTATTTTATAAACCAAACCAAATACTATTAATGATGCACTTCAAGTGTTAAGCAACCATGCCAAGGCCAAAACAAAACATTAAAGAAAATTACATGATCCGTTCATACTCAAAGTTAGAATATAGAACTACAATCCAAAATTGAAAATAGTCTAAAAGCAAATTGAACTTCATCTTATCCACTACACCATAAAAACTCCAACTCATCCTTGATAGCAAATCCTGAGCAAAAGTAAAATGTAAAGTTAAGAATCTTATCATGATAAAATAAATACCCAAAAGTACAAACAAAATATTAAAGTTTCTTACCAAAAGCTATGAAGAGGATTTTGTGGGACAATTGCGACTATCGTGGGATGCGAATCACTTACAAGTTTTACAAAGCCTCGTTCTCTTTTTGTTGTTGCTCTATTGCCTTCTCTTTTCCCACTTTAATTTTCTTCCACCTGAACCGTCAAATACCAAAGGTTGTATATGCCCCCTAAATTAATATTCATTTATTATCGGTACAAAATTTACTTAAAGGTTTAATTTTAAATTTTTCTACTCACACCTCATGTATTTCTAGTTACACCCAAATTTACTTAAATGTTTACAATAATACCAAAATTGTCATTTTATACAAATTTTCTTAAAACTTTGATTTCATTCATTGTCACTCTAAAATTACAAACAATCATGGATGTCCAATCAATCTCTATAGAAGATTGAAGAGTGAATCAAAATATCTTTCATCTATACTCGATTGCATATAAGTAAGTGAATTTCTTCTTCTTGTTCAATGATGCTAGAGTTTCAATTTTCTTCTTGTTGTTCAACGTTGATATGTTATGCACTGTACAACGACAATTATTTGATGGTGCAGCACGCAGGAGTTAACGTTAATTACATTGTTGAGGTTAATAGTAGGTTCATGTAAACTTAGTTTACATAACCTACATAAACTGAGTTTACATGTACATACTTAAAATAAGATTACATAGAATCATTAAACAAGGTTATCAACCACATTTTGAATCATAATATTTGGTTTTGACGTAACCTACTTAAACTGAGTTTGAATTCGACTGAGACTCAACACTATTTGGTTTTGACACAACAAAATTGTCAACCACAATATCAATTATAACTATTACTAAATAATAAAACATTGCAAAAAAAAAACTAATTCAATCATTAAATGCAACATAGTAAAAGAAAAAACAAAAAAAATTGAAAAATAGGGCAAGAGAGGTTTTTAATTGTCGTTCCTAGAACTGCTGTTAGTAGCCGATCGTATGACTGGTGATTAACTACAGTTTCGAGCGTCTACTTAGACATGAAAAACAACAGGAAAAAAAATCAACACTATAGATGGGTTAAAAGATGCAATATTTGTTTCTTGATATCAAATGAATGTAGAAACCTTCTTGCAATAATTCTTCTATGATTTGAGACACACTTTTTGCAAAAAAAAAAAGAGGAACTTTTTTGGATATGAATGGAATAGGGTAGGAAAGGTGGTGAAGGAATAGTGTGGTACAAGTGAGCATGTATGATATGTGATCAGGTCTGGAACGAAAAATTAATTGTCGCTGATGAGCTAACGACAATTAATTACCGTTCAAAGCCATTGGGGTGTCATATAGCAAACTATGGGTGGCTAAAATATAATGGGCTCATGTTGAATAACGGTGAAAACACTTGTATTTGGTCGACCCAAAAAAGCAAGTGAATTTATTTTTTCAGCTACATACACCCAGTATTATTGACTCTCTCACGTGCTTAAACTAAAAGTAATATATTTAATTATATTAGTTTCATTTCAAATGGATAAATAAAAATATTAATTTTGAGTGGTCTTAAAAATTGTCGTGACTACAGTCATATTTTCGTTAGAATATAGTTTGTGAGTTTTGCATTATATAAGCTTTAGGTATTTTAAAAAAAACTGGAGAAGAGAACTCTTCCTTATATGTTTACAACAAATTTTTGAAAAGATTAACCATTTTAAAACGTCAGTACTTAATACCTAAAACATTTGTAAAAAAAAAAGAGTTTTCAATTGAAGGTAACGACTTATGGAAAAATATTTAGATTCATCCCGATATGTTTTCATAACGAACATGACATACGAGCAAAAGAAAGGTTATGCATAGCAATGTTATGTCTCCGAGGTTCATGAGTGTTGTGTTCACGAGGATTTGTTTCGCCATCCAAAAAGGTCTAGCGGCGCAACTTGTTGCCCGCTTGCCTTCTATTCAAGTGTAAATAATGGTTTATA
>Ga0315914_1009239_pt1 | contig 12770 bp, 6 predicted proteins | sample MpolenodulesMG_FD_203920 | JGI IMG/M metagenome (GOLD analysis project Ga0315914, IMG submission 203920) | Medicago polymorpha root nodule microbial communities from Los Angeles, California, United States - elongated nodules | ecosystem: Host-associated > Plants > Roots > Nodule | place: USA...
ACTCCTAAATACGTTATGCTCAAGTCGACCATACCAAAACTCTTTTAACTCGGGATATTCAGATAGTTTTAAATGCTTGAAACTACAAAATGCCACCTGTAAAAACAATTGTATTGCTAGTTAGTTCAAACAAAAGTAGTATAAAAATATAGTTAATTTACACAATCTATATACATGGGTATTTATTTTTGTTAGAATTATAGATTGTAGATAATTTACAGAATATATATACCAGTATGATTTTCTATATTCCTAGGATTATACAACTTCCTAGTCTACTGGTTATTCAATGTATTTATTGTAACACCAATATAAATACAATAGTGTGATCTTATTATAGACACACAAATATTCATTCAGAAAATACAAATTCTATATGGTATCAGTAATGGTTTGTTCCTACGGCAATCCTCCGGCGACCCACAGCCAACCACCACCACCAACCGATTCTATAATATTGTTGAACTATCATATTAAAAAGTTAATTAGGGACTATTTATTTGGATTGGCTGTTATAGGAGTTAGTTGAAACAATAATAGTAGTAAAATATAGTGTATTTACAAAATCTATATACCTAGGTAAAATATTCTTTGCATATTTGTAATACGATTACTTTCACTTTTTAAAAAAAAGAAAAAATCTTACAACTAGTTGTAAATAATATATACATATAAATATATTAAATGCATTGCTCCTGCCAACGGAACTATGCTCACCGCAATGTCTGTTTTTTTAACAAGAGCCTAAAAGTAGGGTCTTTTTTTTTTTGTTGAAAAAACCTAAAAGTAGTATCAATTAAGCATACCTTATCTTCAAACATGTTGTAAATTGTATCGTTCAGGTTTCCCTTCCAAAGCCATTCTTCATCATTTTTTGCAATTTTAACTTTTCGAAGAAGTGGTGTACTTGTGTTTCCCGCAGCAAAAATCTTCATGTGAGGACATTCCATCACAATTACTTCCTCCAACAATGGAAACTTCATGAAACACTTACCAGAGCAAAATTTGACGAGGCTTGGCAAACATTTCAACTTGAAAATTTCCAAACTATTAAAAGCAATGTCAACATTTTCTACTCCAGTAATTACTTCTTCAAGTGAATTACAGTCTTTAATCTTCAACACTGAGAGCTTGTCCAAACTTCGTGCAGTAGGAGTTGTGAATAAATATTTTAGCCCATTGCAGTTTATTATTTCCAACTGCGTCAGATGATTAAGGGTGACAGAGGAAGGCATCAAATTTGTCAAACTAGGACAATTAACAACCTTTAAGCATTCAAGGAACTCAAGAACTGGGTCAATTTGGGATCCTTCCTCACATATATGTTGAAGTTTAGGTAATATATTCAATGTCAATTCTTTTATTTGCGTATGAGTCTTCTCACTTATTTCTCCTTTATCTTGAAATATTTTCTTGAAGCAACTATCCTCAACAAATAGTGACTCCAGAGTATGCACATTTTCAAGAAACCAATAAGGAAATCTAGCATCTTCAGTGTTATAGCTACTCAAGCCAACACAGGTCATTTTGTGAAAGAGGGCCCCTGAGTTTTGGGTTTGCGATATCATGTCAGCATCCACCTGTACCATCCTCAACAGCTCCAAGTTCGGAATCACCTAAATCATATTTAAACAACAATGTAAGAGAATTAAACATTTTATTATTGAGTGAAACAATAATTACTAATGACTAAAATTTGTCTTTTTAATTTTTGCCAATACCTCTGTACTTTTTTCAATTTTTTTTGAACTCACATATATCAATTTATGGATATTATCATTTTTTTTAAATGCCACTGTTAGTAGTTGTTATTGTTGTTAAAAAATTTAAAAGACCAATTTGTTATAATTAAATAACTTAAAGGACCTCAGGTGTAATTTAAAAAAAAAATCTCCTTACTATAAAATAAAAAAACACACACACACACACCGACAAGTCCTGCAGAGTGTTTATTATGCAATTATTATACTCCATATGTAAATTTAAATATAATGAATACCTCTTCAGCAATGAAAAGTGGTTGTTTCGTTGAAACAGTGTGTTTGTCATCTTGAAACAGACTTCTGAATGAATTCAACTTTGTACAATTGAAAACACTAATTTCCCTCAAAGATGGGCATGCTAGAGTATGATTTCCAGCATAGAAACCATTGAGTTTGTGTAAGGCCCAAAGAAATAAAGTACTTAGTTGATTAAACTCAAATATGGGAGCTTCATTCACGTTACATTCTTTCTCCTGTGCAACAATTTCCTTCATGTTGCGACAATATTTTATATGAAGCTCTTTGAGATGTGAGCAACTAGTGGCTACGGAGAGTGGTAATAGATATTCCAAGCTTGCACACCTAAATAGTCGTACATTTATTAGATTTTGAAAACTAAGAATTCCTTGAGGATCTCCACTCCATATCTTTTTCAGCTTCAACAGTCCATCTATAGTAACTTCTTTCAAATGTGTTGAAACCTCTTCACTGTTATTTTCATTGAAATTCAATTCAAATATCTCTTCAACTAAAGCACAATTTGTAACCTCCAACTTTTCTAGCTCATTATATGTGTTTTGCATTGAAGAAGGAAAAACCACCACAATTTTCTTGCAATTGTTCACTTGCAACATCTTCAATGTTTTAAATTGGCGATGCCATATTGACTTCAAGTTGTCCATAACCTTCAGTATGATTTTCTCTAATTTCAAAAAACCAACCTATGAATTCATAAATAACCACTATTAGTATAAATAATTATTTAAATTGCAAGTTTAAATTAATTGGATGCTCCCAATAATAGAATTACCATACCTCTTTCGGTGCATGGTTTCTGTCTTTTTTAGCTATTATCTCCTCCATCATAGGACAATTACTTATTTCAAGGTGTTTGAGGTTTATAAAACTTTCAACCAAACCAAAGGGAAATAAATACTTCAATCCAACACAATTATCCACGATCAAGCTAGTCAAGTTGCACATAGATTGATGATTGTCATCCCACACTTTATTCAAATTGAGAAGTGAGCTCAATTTAAGGGTATCCAAATTAGGAAATGCAACCTACAAAAAAGATTAACAAAAATCATTATTGAACACTATACAATTGATAAAAAAAAATAGGCTTAATTGCACTTTTCCCCCTATCTTTTTCCAATTGTGCGATGTTGCACCCCATTGTTTTAATTGGGCGATTTTGCACCCCATCCTTTTCCTTCTTTCTGGTTTGGAGGCCCCTTGGGTGTTTTGGTGATGATGTGGCCGTTTTTGATGACGTGTCCGCATTTAATTTATGCCATGTGTGTAAATCATATTTTTAGAAAAATAATAATAATAATTTTGGGAATTAAACAAGGGAGTCACGTGATAAAAATGTGAAATCCCTAATTTCTATCTTCTTCCCCATTCCTTCGACTCACTCATACTCCCTAATTGATAAAAACAATAAAATTTTGGGAATTAAATAGAGGGAGTCTCTGCTCAAATCATACTCGATATTACTCGCTTCATTTGGGTTGTTATGTTGCGTGCTACATCTGAAATTCAGTCATGTATCAGTAGCGTTTACATCTTGGTAGAAACACAATGCTTTATCATCATGTTGCGTGCTTCATTTGCTGTTTTATGTTTCTGCTCATTCATCTCTAATGCACATGCCAATACTTTATCATCATGAGTCAGAAAAGAGGCGTCAATGTTGCGCTTTGTTTGTCCTGCTGCTGATTTTTTTCAGACACTACAGCTTGTAGCAGCCTGCTCCATATCAGTTTGGGCTGCAGCTTCACCAACAGTTTCCAGTCGGACAATACCGTTTGAGCGCGCACAAGAACATTAGTTTGAGCATTTGTAGTATTGTTCCAGACTTTGTTATTTCGTTGCAATTTTCAAATTCCAGTTAAGGGTGGCTTAATTGGGCTGTCTATGAAAAAATACATTTGGTGAAGTTATGTCAGTTTGTAATTTGTATTACATCAAATTGTAGTTAAACTAATAACTTTTCAAATTCTATGATGTTTCTACGCTGTTAGATTCCTGCCAACTTTCCTTCTCAAGAACACCCCTCAATAAAATATAGCATTAAAAAGACACAGTTCCTGTCATCAATCAGAAAATGTGATGCATATAGTTGGTATCACAAAGTTCCTGTCATTAGACACATTAATAGAACAACACAAATATATCAAACAGAAAGTGATGATTAGGGTTTAGATGATTTCTGGAATCAAAAGAACTGACAGATTCGTTTACAGGAATCAAAACGGGTTTGATTGGTGTAGCTGATTAGGTTTTCGATTTGGGATGAGACGGAATCGGATTTGCGATGAGTTCCATTGGAGATGAGAAGTTAGTGATCTGATGAATTGGGGGTGTGTTGTGAAATTTGTGAGGGTATACAAATGAGATCACGTGACTCCCTCTCTTTAATTCCTAAAATTTTATTTTTTGTTTTTAAAAAATATGATTTACACACATGGCATGAATTAATTGCGGACATGTCATCAAAAATGGCCACATCATCACCAAATCACCCAAGGGGCCTCCAAACTAGAAAGGGAGAAAAGGATGGGGTGCAAAATCGCCCAATTGAAACAATGGGGTGCAAAATCACACAATCGGAAAAAGATAAGGGGGAAAAGTGCAATTAAGCCAAAAAAATATAATAAGCAATATTCTTCATTACAATCTAAGAATTGATGATATGTAGAAGCTTAAAAATCATATCATTTGTATCTAGAGAAGCTTAAAAACAAAATAACATACCTGAGCATTGAAAAATGGTGCAGAAACATTCGACTCTGAACCAAGACACTTTCGCTTACTTCTGGAATGCGTCAAATAATATGAGATGAAATTATCAAGTGTCTCCAAATGTTCTAAAGTCAATGAACGCAATAGAAGAAACTCAATTTTTTCATCAATTATATCATTATTAGCACTTGAATTGTTGTCTTCGAACACTATATCCTTCATAAAATTGCATTGACAAACTTCAATCTTAGAAAGGTGAGAAAGTCCTTTAACCATTGTAAAGGAGAAAAGATATTTTAACTGGACACAATTTTTTACTTTGATAGCATTGAGACTTCCAAAAGAAGTAATCGAAATTGGACCATGACATATATGCTCCAGGTTTTTAAGATTAAGAAGTACTAGTGTTTCCAAGATGGGAAAGGACACATGGATTTGATTCCTCTTATCTTTAGAGTCAACAATGTGCTTCATGTTTGCATTATTTTGGATGTGGAGATGTTTCAGAAATGGAAATCCTTCCCTATTTAGTTGATAAAGCACATTTTGAATTCCATCTACATCATCCAAGTACAAATTCTCAACACCTTTAATCAATGCTTTAATGCCGTGCTCCAAATGTATGTTGGTACCAAGTTTGAGCATCAATGTTTTTAATGTTCCATCCTCAATGTCAGACCATTCCCATACATCTCCAACAACTATTTTATATTTTTCCAACTTCTCAAACATCAATTGCAAGTCCCTTGGCAACATCCAAGTCTCACGAACTTGTAATTCTAGAGTTGTCAAGTTGGGAAGTTTTTGAAGCTCAACAATGCTAGCATTTTCATTTTGAACCATTGAATTCACATCTTCCCAATTAATAGAGGTATTTCCCATGTACAACTCCTCCAATTTAGTCAAGCTTGATATGATTTTGGGTGGGACTACTTCTATTCCGGAATAGGTTAAATCAAGCATTCTCAAACGAATCAATTTCCCTATTTCTCTAGGCAACTTGATCATTGAAGATTTACAAAGTCTAAGAATTTCTAAATTTTGCAAAGCTTCTATTGCATCCATATTTTCCAAAATGCAAAAATCCAAGCACAATGCCTGAAGTTCTGTTAGGAACCGAAACGATGTGGGTAATGATAACAAGTTCAAGTATGATAGATCTAGCACTCTAAGGCTTCTCATTCCCTCAAAAAAAGTATCAGGGATTTCTAAAGATTGATTCTTACTAAGCAAAACGAAAAGCTTAATGTTTGGACAATCAATCATTTGAGGAAACTCGTGCATATCACACCTATCCAGAACGATCTGCGTGCACCTTTTAAAAAAATCTTTGGTTGGCCATTCCTTATCAGATTGTTCTCTTAGAAGTACATGTTTGTCCCTGCGTGCTACGGATATTGCAAAATCACGAACAAAGTCATGCATTTGAATATCTCCACATGTTTTAACTTCAAGCAAAAGACATGTCGCCTCCAAAGATTTGATTATTGTGTAAAGTCTGTTTCTTGCATCATCCATGACATTAATATGCTTCAATATGTCCAACCCCATCGCAACTTTGAGAAAGTACTCTATATCAGTACCTAGCAGTAACGCACAAAGCAAGAACAGATCCCTCATTTCATCACTCTCCAGTGAGTTGTAACTCAATTCCAAAGCAGAATAAGTTCCCGGGTCCATCTCTGTATGATCATTACTTTGTAATTTCCTTAATGCATCTTTCCAAGATTGAAAATCCCTCTTATTTTTCATTGCACGCGCTACTGTCACTACCCTAAGAGGCAAACCTGCACATTTTCTGGCCACTTGAAATGGTAGATCTTTCAAATTGCTATCTTTAACCGCATCCCCTGCCATAAATTGAAACAAGCTCCATGTCTCGTTTTCACTCATAAGTTCAACTTTGAATGTGAAATCCTTTGGAACATCCATTTGCAACAACACTTCTTGATTTCTGCATGCCATCAACAATTTGCAACCATTATGTTCATGACCGAATGGAATCCCTACAATTTTCAAATCAAGTATGGTCCATACGTTATCTAGAATGATAAGGATACTTTCCTCCATCTTGATTCTTTGTCTTAGGCGTTGTGCTCTGCCAAGAATAGTCTCCTCTTCGAATCGCATACTCAAGAAATCTGCAATCTCCCCTTGAATTCTTTTAATGTCTGGATTTTTCGATACTTCTGCCTTAACCACTTTATCGAACAATTTATGTTCCTTGGCTGTTTGAGCAACTTTCTCCACCAGAGTGGTTTTCCCCACCCCACCCAACCCATAGACCCCAATGTTGCGTGAAGTAGGATCTGCTAAGGCATTCACAATGTCCTCCTTAAGCGACTCCCTTGTGTCGTAGATTTCACCATCTCTTGTTGAGGAGGAGGCTACTACATCTAGAGGGGGAAGGTAACCAACTTGATCAAAAGTCCCTTTTCCTTGAACTTGAAAAACATCTTTTGCAATTTTTGTGGCTTTCCTGCTTAGTTGATGACGTAAAATCAAGTTGGGGAACGACCATGCTGAGCACCTAACATTGGCACGGCAAGGATCGTTTTGAAGCCCATTCGCCTTTTCAATGACCTCGTTCACTTTCTCCAGCCAATTCAGAACATCTTTTTCAATTTCTTTACCATTTCCCCTTTCTCTTTCAACCAAATGGATCATTCTTGCTCTTGCAGCCTCAAGGTCTTCAACATGATCCTTTAACGTCTTGAAGTTACCTTTGTAGAATATCAAGTAACTTACTTGACGTCCAATCGGCACAATGGTATATTCTGTTATTTTTCCAACAATAGAAGCTAAAATTTCCATTGATTTTCTTTTCTTCTCCTTTTCCTTGTGACTTGAGTCAAAATCTGAAAGTGAAAGTAAAAGATACTATTTATGTATGAGGGAAAAAGAAACAAGGGTAACATTTGGAAATGTGGGACATTGACACATTACTCTTATTTTCGATGGAAAACTGCAATTATTAAATAGAACATATGGTTTGGTTAGAATTAGAAAAATGTAGACAATAAAATCCAATAATAAAGGTAGACTGTGCAAATTGAATTTCATTAATCATGTGTAACCAATCAAAAATTTAAGACTTGTATTTCTTATCAAAAGATTAAATATACATTTTATCTCTATAAAACAACCGAATTTAGTTTTAATCTCCATAAAAAAATGATTTTCATCCCTTCAAGTTTTAAAAGTATTGTTTCTATCAAATGTAGAATGTGCTTAAAAAATTTGGGTTCTTGCATACTTATGTTCCTTTGTTATACTCTGAACTCAATATTTTTTGTCCTAGGCATTTTGTTTTTGAGAGATAAATATAATTCATTTTTTAGCTCAAGAAAATATAACTCATTTCACCACCAAAGGTATTGGGTCTTACCTTGGACAACCACAATCTATGTGACTTTCCATAGACACATAAGAAGTTAACGAATGTTGCACATCGGTATAAAAAATAAAAAATTAGTTAAAAACGGATGAAAACAAATCAAAATAATTTAGAGTGAACAAAAGCAAAATTCAATCGTTTTAGAGGAATCCAAAACATATTTAATCCTAATGGGTATCTACTGTGGTCAAAGATACTCGGTGGATTAGGAAGAAAAAAAAAGTGGCGAGTTATGCAACTTTAAATCTTTGCTAATGATGATGTGGTTATTTTTAGTATTTTAGACAACTTATACTTGATACAATAAGTAATGATGATGTGGTTTAGTGAGGGACAAAAATTATAGTTTTTGTCCAGTCTCCCTTAATTTGTCCAGTCCCATAAACAGTTTTAAAATCAACCAAAGTACAACTACAATTGTCATGTCTAGTCCTTTAAAACCCGAAGGATTAGTCTCCACATATACGCGTAGAGAATATTTGGTTATTATTTTGTTATAATATTTGAACAAATAGATTAAATTAGGCTTAAATGCTCAATTAGTACCTTAACTTGATTTCAAGTAATAAAAGGCATGTTTAGATCCCTTAACTTTATTTAAAGTATCTGGTTGGTCCCTTATGTTAATTTAATTTAAAAAAACGTTAAGTTTAAGGACCAAACTAATACTAATTAAATAAGTTAAGGGACCAAATTAATACTATTTAATAAGTAAAGGGACTAAAATTTAACTTTTTTTGAATTAAATTAACAGAATGGACCAAACTGTTACTTTAAATAAAGTTAAGGGACCTAAACAGACTTTTTATTACTTATGTGACTAAACCTATACTTGAAATCAAGTTAAGGGACCAATTGAGCATTTAAGAAATTACAAAAAAGAAAGATCATTAAGCCTTTTGATCATGTTTGAAGAGTATGAACCTCTTACCTGGATTATGAATCAACAACCGAACAACTTGTGCTATTGATGGTGCGAGCTACAAGACTGATGCAAAATGTCTTTGAAAAGGAAGCAAAGAACAACAACAACAACAAAGTATTAAAAAAAACTTCAATCACAAATTGCAAAATTTACTCTCTATTAGTGAAGGAAAACAAATTAATTAATGCGTACCTGTAACTACTCCAACCTCTGAAATAAACAAAGTGAATACAAACTAAGCTGAAGCCAATCTGTTCATATTCATAGTGTAGACATTAAAAATGCAGAAAATATATGAGATAACTTTCCACCACTATTGATTTAGTTTTGGTTTTTGGTTTTTGTTTTTCGTTTTTTTTCTCTTTTTTGCCATTGGAATGGGAAAATGACAAAAATCTGAAAGACAAAACAGAAATACGAAGAGATTAATTCAAGACTCAAATCTAAAAGACAAACAATTCAAAAGCAATAAACTCTGAGATGGGATTTAGGAATTGAGAAACTATGTTGGGATTTGGACTAGACTCTGTAGTAGATGCATGCATAAGAACAGAAATATATCATACATTAATTTAGACAGTAGTACTCTGCACGTGATACAGTCTCCGATAAATATAATAATTCAAATTTACTAACCCAATGAACAATCTACGGAAAAATAAATAAATTAAGAGAAGTGTTAACTAGTGCCTCCATTCTTTAAACACTTTAAATAGTAAGTTTTTAATGAAAAAATGAGATGCTTAAACAGTGTCTCGGGGGCACTCGTTAAAAAGACACTCATAAATTAGAGAAATGATATTTCTACAACCACTTTGTGACAACTTTCTCTCTCATACTCACATTCAATTCTTACTCTCTCTTCTTTTTTCTCTGTTCGTTGTTTTTTACCAATGAAAAGAAAGAAAATGAAGGTTGTAAAATAAGTTGTACTAAATAGTTGTTCAAATATCATTACTCCATAAATTATTTATTTCACATCACATTTTCCAACCAAAATTAATAATTTAATCCAACAGTGGAAATATTTACTTCCCCAATGAAGTCTATTGATAAAAGAGTAGTAAATCAATTTTCTTCTATTAAAAAAAATAAATTAAATTTTTTTGGCGGGATCCATAACTTTTAATTTCAATTATCATATTTATTTCTAATATGAATAACATTGCTAACAAAGTGTGCCAACCCTAATTCTCATGGTTTTGGCTCTAAACTGTTCTGGCCCTTAGATGCATCTGTGTTGATCTCCACACAATCCATATGTTCCCAATAAACATAGTCTTTCAATTTCAACTCAGAACTGCATTGGTAACATATACACCTTTCCTAATCCAATAAACTCACACTCCACTTTCCAATATTCTCCCACCACTACCGTCTCTGGAACTCTCTCCATTGCCTCCCTCCGTCGTCTCATCTTCCACGACTTCAGCTGCGGCTTTTCCGTTACAATCACCGTCGTTGTAGCACCTTCAACGATAAATGGCAACCCAATGACAACCGAATCAAACCTCAAAATTGAATGTGAAATCGGAAAAGCTTTCTGATCTTCTGAACATGGCGGAGGTGGAGACAGAAGCTGAGGCGGAGAAGAAGGAAGAAGCCTTGGAGGGACTGAAGCGGCATATGAAGATAATAGTTTTGTGAATTTTCTCTCAAGGTAATCGTTTTACCCTTTCTATGAATTGAATTTCGTTTCTCTGAACCCTTATGGAGTCAATCATTCTTTACTACTCTCAGTTTATCTCCCTCTCTAACGCTTGAGACGACTCAGATTTTCAAAAATCGGAGGTGTTGAATGTTCAGGCATTCCCAAAATTGTTCATCTTTTCACTTTCACCTTCTCTATTTCAATGACAATTCAATTTCGTCGATTGAGGTAAGAATGGAATGGAACGTGTTACATTAGTGTTAGGTACTCTCTCTCTCACTGTTTTTCCTCTCATTTGCAAATCTCTACCACCGCTTTACCTTTTTGAAACATTTTCTTTTTAACTCAATTTAATTTTGAATTCCTTAACTGCATTAAGAAAGTGATTGCTGGTGATGATATCATGAAACGCTTCATATCTCAACATGGAATTGATGTAATATAAAATTTGGATGTCAATTAGATTATGTTTAGTTCGTATAACGACAACTATGTTATATTACATATTTAAATTACTGTGTTTCTGTTTATGTCAGCTCGGAAATGATGAAGAGGAAGCTGACTATGTGGGGGATGTTTCTAAGTTGGCTGATAACAATCCATTGGTATAAACATGCTTTTATAATTGTTGAATCTGTGTTATTAATGGTGTTCTTGAATCAATTGTTGATGCAGGCAAACTCTTATTACTTAGCTTCATTTTATATTTAACTCTAATGATCATTGTCTATGACAGAGTCTTGGTTTCCAATTAATTTTGTATCAATGGAGAATTTCCATAAAGCAAGGCAATAAAGAAAAATCATTTAAGATTATACTTTTAACCATCATAATAAACATTGCAAGAAGCTAAGGCCATTTCTTTTTTAAGAGCTATACTGCCTGCTGCAAGTTTAAGAATTGTACTGCCTGCTGCTCCCTTTCTTATTTTATCCATTTTAATATAAGTCATTCTTGGTGGACTCATTTTATGCTCTGTTTCAAAACAAGTAAGTTTAGGCCAACTATAGGATCAGAAAGGTTGGCCTTCAATTCTCTATTAATAGTATCGATCGGTTTCTTAAGGCCAACAAATAAGTTAAGGTCGTCGATAATGGTGCTCCTATTTATCTCTCAAGCGTCCTTAAGTATCTTGCAGCTAAGATAACCGTCGGTCTCCATTCACATTTATCTGCAATTCCTTTGCACCCCATGCACATATTTCACATGTATGTGTACCATTCTTCGATTATTTATCTTCGCTTCATAGTCAAATTAGAAACATGCTAATTAGAAAGATTGAGTTATGTACATTATTATTTTGTTTATAATTGCATAAGCATGATATATGTAATATGATTGACTACTGAGTTCCTTTTCGTTAATCTTTGCAGAGTTTCTTGGCATACTAGGTTCCTTATCGGAAGGTTTTATTTGTCCATTTGATTATGGTCAGGCTAGGTAAGTTGGTTCATTTTCCTGTTTTTGTTTTTGGATACATTGATGCATTTAGCATTGAGCATCGTTGTATATAGGGTGATTGAGCATGATATATTGTTTTTTGATTCTTAGCATTACATGTGAATGTGATACAATGCTACTTCTATTCCTACTGAATAATGACCAAAGGTAACCACAGTTTGATAACTTCTGAAATTATAATGACATGATAACTATGCATACTATTAAGGCTGAAAGTTAGTGACATGTGCATTCTAACTTATTTCTTTTAAGAAAAATTAGTATTGTAATGGGAATGTGTACGAACTACATCGGGATTGTAGGAATTTATGGCACATGGCTGCTGATATATTTACAGCTTATACAAAAAATGTTTTGGCAGTAATTTGAGAATTGGTGGCTGAACTATTGGGAAATCATATGGTCTTCAAACTATTGTCTTCTAATTTTCATTTGAATGAATGACACTGGTGTCATTACTTATTTTCATTTATCGCTCTTGGTAATATTTTTTCAAATTAAATAAAGAAAATAAGTATAAGAACATGGTTTGTTTTTGCAGTAGCATAAACACCTAAACTGCTCTAAATAAGGAACAATTTTTTTCAACAAGCTTCACATTAT
>Ga0315914_1009242_pt1 | contig 12767 bp, 9 predicted proteins | sample MpolenodulesMG_FD_203920 | JGI IMG/M metagenome (GOLD analysis project Ga0315914, IMG submission 203920) | Medicago polymorpha root nodule microbial communities from Los Angeles, California, United States - elongated nodules | ecosystem: Host-associated > Plants > Roots > Nodule | place: USA...
TGTTTTTGTTACAAATCTTGGATTATGTTTTTTTAACAAATAAAATAAAACATTAATAAACCTAATATTTAAACTCCTTCAACAAAAATAAACCTAATATTTAAATACTAACTTTTAATATCAGTAAATTTTACATTGAATTCTGTTATGATGTATAATGTATTACTAGAGAAAAGAGGGACGAAAGTTGTTAAATGAAAGGAAAAAAACAGAGAAAAGAGAGAAAAATAGAGTTGCATCAGTATTGAATATTACAAGAAGTACACAAAACAATACTCTCCCCGCCACAGTTTCACCGCTCTTTTCACCTTCATTCATTTCAATCTTCCCCAGACCACTACTTTCTCCCATAGAAAATGATCTAAAAAGATCTTTGGCAACCTTATCACTTCCCACTTTGTCTCCATAGTTCTCTCATCTCTTCCCTAACCCCACAACTACTCTCTTCATGCGGCCCCTCACAAAACCCACAAGTAGAAACAATTTCCTTCTTTCCACTAACCCTTCTCACGTGCTCAAAATCAAATGCCAATCTCAATGCATCGTTCAAAGATGTGGGTTTCTGCATGAGAACCCAATCATGAAACTCTTCCCTCAATCCGCTCACAAATACCCCTTTGATAACATCGTCTTCCAACTCATGTTCCGGCCACCGCTTCAAAATCCATTGCAGCCTCAGAAAGTAGGATCTTACACGTTCCTTCTCACCTTGATGAATCCCCATAAGTTCTGACCTTAACTCCTCAACGGGTTCAATTTCGTAATAGGCTTGTAATAATGACAACTTGATTTCATCCCATGAAAGAGAAATGTAATAAGGCTCGATGTTGAGGTCGTACCATAGTGCAGATTCTTCTTCAAGTGTGACAGGGAAGATCTTCTTTTGCATTTCAATGGAGGATGCATTGTTTGCTCTACATACTTTATTGAAACGACTCAAATGGGTTATTGGGGATTCATTTGGAGTGCCACGGAAAATTGGTAAAGGAGCAATTTGTATGTATGAAGATGCAATCATGGGTTGTGTGGGATTTGGGACATTAGGGCTTTCTGGAATATCGCCAATGTATGCTTCTTGTGAGAAAGATGGTTTACCATGTGCTGCATTGGACAAGGATTCAGAAACATCATTGTCGTTATCATCATTGTCTTCTTCGGTTTCATCTTGAAACTGTCGGTGTTGATCCTCTTGAGATTCAGAATCCACACCGTCTGCATCAGTACTATTATTATCGCTGTCCTCGTCTTTGTATTCTTGTGATAACTTTTGTTTTTGAATTCTATTATGATGTTTGGGATAATGTGAAGCAGATTCAGATGAACATTGACGGTGTATCCAAGTCATGTTTGATTTGCTTTAATTTGTTCTCAAATCATGTATGTTACATCAAGATAATCTCTTCTAAGGGTGCACTTGTTGGTTTGTTTGAAAAATTAACGGTCGGCTGCTGTTGGGTTTTGAGGGATCTATTGGGCTTCATTTGAACTATTGGGCTTTATTAGATTAATGTTCATGAAAATTACTCTTTAGACTTCCAAAATTGCTCTAAGGTATCCCAAAATGATTCACGCATAGTTTTATACTAAATTACTCTTTAGGCTTCATTTGAACTATGGGTAATTTTGGGATGTCAAAGCAATTTTGGAAGCCTAAAATTTAGGCCCTAAATAACAATTTTCAATGTTGATTGGTGAAGTATTAGATATAAAAGACATGCGAGATTCAATAACAGTTCAAATGAAATAAATATAAATAATTATACATTCGTGATTAAAAATTAACGGAAAAGACCAATTTAATTAACAGGTTACGAAAGTACAATTAAGGGATCTAAACGGAATAACAATTATTTATGAGATCAAAATGAAACCAAAAAATTAGTTCAAGGATCATAACAATTACTAATTAATACTCTATTAGTGAAAGGGTTTGTCTAACATGTGCAACATTACATATGTTAAAGTTACTAAAAATAGTAAATTTTTATTGAAAATAAATAATTATTTATTAAAAAGTTGTGTATTTAATACAAAATATACAAGTTCCAATGCAAAATTACTATTTAAAACTTCTTAACATGTGCAAATTTGCACTTGATAGAAAAACCCTTTGGTGAAATACAAAAGGAGGAAGAGTGACAATATTAATACACAGGATTTGCTTTGTCTTTCTTCTTACAAAGGAGGAATGCTTTTGAGTTTTCTATTTGAAGATGCAACTTGAATCATCAAGACCTAGGAAAGAGTAACAAATTTCTCAATACCAATTGAAATTGCGATCAACTTTTTGCACAATAGGTTGATCAATATTCATTCAAATTTTAATTCTCCGGTTGGGGGTTATATTCTTTGGTACCAATTTTACATTCCTGGGTAAATTTCCGGACAGTAAAATTATATGGTACCCATTTTTTTGTTCGGAAATAAACATACCAAAAATCCAGATTTAATAGAAAAAATGGAGGTCATGTTGAACTGTCCTTTCAAAAAAAAAAAATTGTGTTGAACTCCAAAACCTCTAAAGCAATAAAAGACCTATACGTAATGTGTTTATAAGGTCATGCAGAGAAAATGAAGCAACCTTGCTTATTAAAACCCGCAAGCACAAAAAACATGGACAGAAGAAGATATCTGTGTACTTAAAATGCCACTGAACACAAGAGTACATGACATAAAACAACACAATGTTTATGTGATAAATATGAATGCATGCTCTCATTCTCATTTGCATTGTAAACTAGCCATGATGACAAATACAATATTAACCACCACTATCTTCATTCTTCTCATGTTGTGTAATACATGTGTAATTGCAAGCGAAAGTGAATGTCCTCCAACACACAAACAAAAATCATCTGACGTAGAAGCCATGAAGAAGAGGTTTGAAGGTTGGGTGAAACGACATGGTCGAAAATACAAGCATAATGATGAATGGGAAGTCCGTTTTGGCATTTACCAAGCAAATCTTCAATACATACAGTGCAAAAACGCGCAGAAAAACTCCTACAATCTCACAGACAATAAATTTGCAGATCTTACAAATGAAGAGTTTCAAAGTACTTATATGGGTCTTAGTACGAGGTTGCGTTCACATAATACAGGATTCAGGTATGATGAACACGGTGATCTTCCAGAAAGCAAGGATTGGAGGAAGGAGGGAGCAGTAACTGAAATCATGGATCAAGGCCAATGTGGTAATGTTTCTTGTAACAGAATTGCATGGCTTTTAGAGTTTCTAGGTTATGCTATTTCAGTTTCACCATATTATGCAATTCAAGTTATGTTACTTATGTGATTTCTTACAACTTAAGGAACATTCTTACTCTGCCGATTTTTTTTAACTTGATATTGTACGAAACATTGGTATTTTAACTTGTGGAACATTCTTTCAAGATGATTGTTTTAACTACTTTTAAGTTGTGTTCATGCAGGAGGTTGCTGGGCATTCGCTGCAGTGGCAGCTGTAGAAGGCATCAACAAAATAAAATCAGGGAAATTGATCTCTCTATCTGAACAAGAACTGATAGATTGTGATGTTAAAAATGGTAACCAAGGTTGCCAAGGTGGCTTAATGGAGACAGCATATACATTCATCATAAAAAATGGTGGACTAACCACCGAAAAAGACTATCCTTATGAAGGTGTAGATGGTACCTGTAAAATGGAAAAAGCCGCACATTATGCTGCGAGTATAAGTGGATATGAAGAAGTTCCTGCTGATAATGAGGCTAAGCTTAAAGCTGCAGCAGCTCATCAACCTGTGTCTGTTGCAATTGATGCAGGAAGTTATTCATTTCAGCTTTATTCAGAAGGTGTTTTCTCTGGCATTTGTGGAAAGCAACTCAATCATGGTGTAACCGTAGTTGGATATGGAAAAGCAACTATTAATAAGTATTGGATTGTGAAGAATTCATGGGGTACTGACTGGGGTGAATCTGGTTATATCAGGATGAAGCGCGACACTTTGAGTAAAGAAGGTATGTGTGGCATTGCTATGCAAGCCAGCTACCCTCTAGCGTAGTTTAGCTTATTGACCTGCAATGGTTGAATATCACCTAAACAAATTTACTTATATTTAATAATTTCAAGACAAATAAAAGTATGACACTACAGCCATTGGAAAAAATTTATATTATACAAAAGGGAAACATTTAGTTAGTGCCTTAATGATCTATCAGTTGACAAATTAGTCAGAAAAAATGTCCATCAGGCAGAAATCATGATGAACCACTCCAGTCGCTTCAATTAAAATTAAAAAACACGAGTGACACTCTATAAATTATGATATAATCTTTCAAGAAAAATAATGATATAACTCTAGTAAAAAGGGAAACAAAAAAAGATGAGTAATTTGACTCTGTATGCACTAATTTTCTTAAAAGTATAAGTAGTAGTAAATCAGAAGCGATGAAGCCAAGTGAGTGGATCAAAAGTCAAATTATAAGGCTAATGATGAGTAAATTGAATAGTTCAGTACTATCTAATTATATAGTCCACTTTTGATAACTTCATAGTTCATGCTCACAGTTATGTTGCAAATCTAAGAACAGTGTCCCATTTCTCAAAGTGCAAATTCATCCTATAGCAGTGTTATTGTCTAATTGAGAAAAGAATGGTGACACCAATATTCTGATGCCTGAAGAGTTTGCTACATGTACCAACCAGATTGATATTAACTATTAAGAACTAGAATTAGTCCAGTTTAAATAATTCAACACGTAAGACTTGATTGCTATATTGAAAAAATGTCTCACAGAACAAGCCATATTCCATGCACCAGTACTGGCTAAAATATATTCCTCCTGGATATACAGTATAATTTGGTTACTTTGGGATGAAGAAGTGCAAAGCAAGAAAGTTGAGTGATTTAAATCTCAAATATATTACCGGCTTTAATTGACTTTTCAAATAGTGCAAGACCTAACAAAAAGGTAACTAATTACAACAAAACAATCATCTTAATTTCTGTACTTTTGCTGAAATTTGGCGCGCTCGCCAAACAATGAGAAACCCTCAGTCACACATCGTAACCTTCAAAGTTCAAATCCAACAGGGTAAAACTGTCTCCGAAATGAATAATGTTAAGCTTTGCATATTTCCCTTTCTGGCCGTTGTTCTGCCAATAATTTTACAATGGTTCCTTGTCCTGGGATTGACCCCAGATTTTGCCATTTGCTTCATCAAGTCTGCCTCAAAATGTTCTTATGAATCACCAATAACAGTGTTGTAACTCTTTAAATTAGGAACACATCCTGCTCTACCTATGCCCTTCAGGGGTTTGACTGCATCCACCAGCTGATCAATGACACATAGATAATAGTACAAAATTACAAGTCCCACAATCAAGATATCCAATTGTTTGCATCTCAGGAAAAATATTAGATATAGAATGGGGTCAGTGTTCCTGTTACAAATAACCATATTAGAGGAGTATGTGGGTTTGAGGAACTTGAAGACAAGAACGTAGAGTCCTTTAAGATAACAATTCGGAGGATGTAAGAAATAATGTAGAAACAGGCTTGCAGGGGCTTGCACTGAGGTCTGAGAGGTATTAATGATTGCAGCATTTCACCAATAATTTGCGATCTTTGGTTATGGGGGTGGTGAAGAAAAGAAAAGGGATTTGATTGCATGACTTGACTGCAAATAAATGACAAAGTTGGAAATTTTCTCATACTTGGTTGTTTCTGCTTGAGCTTTAGCAGCCTGCTCAAGGTTTTTTAATGACGACAATGGACAACTGAAGGACAATGGTTCAAAAAACGGTGGAATGAAGAAAACTAATATATCTTGCATTGTTGATCTGATCACCAGTATCAATAATTTAATATATTTCTGAGGAGTACCTTGTACCATAACAAACATGAAACCTGCAAATTTGTCAAAAAGAATACTTAATTGATCAATATGGGTAAACCACTAGAAGGATACATCATCCACAAATACGATGTAAACGAGAACAACGAAAGAAGTGCAAAAAAAGATGGCCAAGCATTGATGAAGTATCAATGTTTTGCCCATCTGGTATTATAAAGGTGACACCATTACAAGCAGGAAAATGCAAATAACACAAAGACCTATATAGAACAACCAATAGTTAAAAAATATGAAACATTGACATAGACGCATACAACAGACACACCACAGAATGTAAACGCCGGTAATAATTTGAGAAAATGAAAGCGATTGAATGTAATCATGTGTGTCGGTGTTGTATGAGTGTTGGACATCAACACATGTCAGACACTCAGACATGCCTTCAACCTGAGGTTTCAGTGCGACATAAGTATCACACAATTATAAAATCCCAAAAAAATTTACAACCCATGTGGCACATATATGACAGATTCTGCAATGAAATATAGAGCACTTATGTATAATTTAACATAAACAAACGTTAACTACATTAAACATTATGATGCAAAATATGCAATGAAATATGAATGGAATCAATATAGTTCTACTCTGAATATTGAAATACAGCACTCCAAATTACATCAATTGCTTGTTTTCATAGTAAACAGCAACCAGAGCATGGTACATGTGAAAAGGTATCCACGATAACAAACAGCAGATATGTGTTTGTTGTGCATGCTTTATCACATAAAGACAAACTTTTAAGCCAAACCCACCATTAAAACAATGATATTATATGACTTTAATGATAGTAAGCACATGTAAAACCATTTACCATGCACGATTCATGTGTTCCCGTGTACCACATTTTTCCATGAAAGTTTTAGAGAATAAGAGATCACTGGGTGAAATTAAATAAAAATCAATAGCAATAGCAACCACTAATAATTGTAGCGCCTCAAAGATATGAGGCCTACCAACGTGATATGAATTTTGTATAACGGAGGTTTTGTTCTCTCTTTTTTGGTGTTATCTCTCTCTCTATTTTTTTTTCTTTTTAATCTATAGAAAGTTTATACTTAACATATAAAAGGGGTACCCCATATAAAATAAGCTCTGACATCATCAATTCATAATCAAGAAGAACTGAGAAAGGTAGAATGAAGAATATATTTAAAATATTACCACAGTTCGAAATCATGCAAACACCAAGGTCTCTTTTAATTCAGCGGGAACGCCTCCTCCTATATCTGGTGTAGCAACGGAAACTCCATAGAAATACCAGAAAAGCAACTAGAACCACTTGTAGAATAATTGCCAACTTCAAACCTAAACGAGCAACTTCCAATTTATATTTACCCAAAATTGTAAAGACAAGAAAATTTTGTTGGATAAAAACTAGCAAGTTACCAGTAAGGCTATGAGCTGATTCCTCTGACTTCACTCCATTTTCTGTTTCTTTTTCAGGAAAAACACCCTGATCGCTTACTTTTGGATTGTAATTGCCATACATGTTTTCTGCATTCCCACCCATGACACATGTGTTCGGACAACGAATGGTTCCATCATATTCATCACTCCCATCACAACAATCTGCAGTAATATTGAATGAAAATTGTAACTCAAAGTTGGGGGCAGAAGAAAAAGCTTAAATATCTGGTAACTTCATTGCCAATTTACTTTATGTGAAAGAATAATGCTTATGTGAAATGTTAAACAAGATCAGTTGCAACAGAAATTTTCAGTTACTGAAAAATTCGTATTTATGAAATAACTAGTCTGATAAGTGATGAGTTTAAAACAGGTCAAGACCAGTAAGAAAAAATGAACCAAAATTTCATACATTTATTACATAGACTAGTTTGTTTCATTTGTAAGTGAAAAATATGGAGATTAATGTTTTACTCGATCATCGTCCAGACAATTTCAAAGGGAAACATAAACAATCCATCATTTTCAATAACTTAATGCCTTAGGGAATGAGATCTCTAGTCCATTCCTTTGACTTGGAAAAATGCAAAAAACAGGCCTGAACAAGAAACTTAGAAAGATAATCATAAACGAAAAAAATACAGGAGAAATGTTTACCACAAAAGCGATCATTAACATGGGAAGAAACTATGAACTGTGGCTTGCTTCCCAGGTTTCTGCAATAAAACTTTCCTGCCGAACAAGCTGAAGTTCCTGTAGATAAATGAACAACCAACAATCTCCTAAAAGTTATTATAAATGGAATAAAAATCCACCTTAACATTTTGACACAATCAGCATACTCTGTGTGTATCTTGGTTGTAAATTTGTTCGGTACGAAAAGTGTGACATTTAAAGATAAAGAAACAACTTGTTGTGAATTTAACAAATAACAATGACAACCAAAACTAAACACTCCAAGCAAAGAAAGATTCAACCTAGAACGAATCTAGAACCTATGTGCAAAGATAATCCAAACAATCAATCCAAAGACAGTGATAAAGAGAGTGGAGGAACTACACCAAGATTGTCTACAATGTATTTCCCAACCCTAGAACCTCACCAAAAAGTTCTCAACACAAAAGCCCTAATCTACTTTCATTTTCCCTCTTTTCTAGAGTGTATTAAACTGATTTTACTACTCTGTATTTACTGATTAACATGATTCGAATCATGTATTGAACAACACAACAAAAATTGTTTTTTTAACAGCATGATTCGAATCATGCTTATGCTGGATTTGAGTCCCTCTAACCAGAATGCAACCTAAACTCAATTCAGGACCATGATTCGAACCATCATATATTAGAAGCCAAGTAGAAAACTATCAAATATTTTGCACAATGGGGAAATAATAAATTAACAGTTAATTCTATTAAAGAAATCTAAACAATATATTAAGAAAATTTATAAAAAAGGAAAATATTAACGAGGAATGCTGCATTTATTTTAAGTTTCTTATTAACCTTTTCATCTTTGATTTTTCAACCAATAATAATAAGTGACTGTTTGTTATGAAATTACTCATAAAATTGATCATGATTGATACAAGCACATACCAGGTTCATCAGTGCCATCAGAACAGTCACAGAAATCATCATTAAGACGGTCTCGAGAGAAGGATTTTGATCCATCCTTGCATTTGATGAACTCAAAGCTATAATATTTCACATCTGAACCACAAAATAAGAAATAAGCGAAAAATGGTTTGGGGTTAGAGGAAAAAGGGTTTAGAGATTCCATTACCTAGAGGGTGAACGCCAAGAAAAGAAGGGTGTGAAAATGAGAGACAAGATGCGGTGGAAACGAGGAGGAGAAGAAAACACGTAACAGAGTGGAAACATAATAAAGACTCCATCATCTATGTCTGATGTGAATAACGAAAGTGTTCACATGTTCATACACTGATTTGAGATGAGAGAAACGAGCCTCGTATGCTGTTGTTGTTGTTGACTTGACTTTATTTTACTACTTTGCAGTTAGTTGTTCACATGAGAGGTTTGGTTTGTTTACGCTTATGGTCTGGCTAAGAAGCTTGCCAACAAAACTCATATTGTGCTTACTTACCGGAACTAAACCCAATTTGACGGATTTTCTGCGTTTTGATCGGGTTTGGGTATGAGTTTAGGTTTTTCCCGATTTCAAAACACGGGTATGGGACGGGTAACGGGTATATAGGTACCCACTCCGAACACATACACAAACCCGTCCCGAATGTAGAAAATTACTTTATGTTGATATGATATGTTATTTTGTTTGATAATTGTCGTGTCGTAAAAACTACCATTGATATTTAAAGGAGCAACTAAATCAATTGGTCTAACAAAATGTTAAAGTGAACATATTGTTGTATAATGCATTACAATATTTCTTCAAGGGTTGTCAAAAAAACTTCTTTTTTTTTTTTAAATTATTCAATGCGAGGACGGGGATGTGGTGGGGATACCCGAACCCGTCGGGGACGGGGATAGGGTTCAATTTCTCATCCACGTTGGGTATAGCTAGGGTAACGGGTAAGTATATGAGAATCAGGTATGGGACGGGAATGTCAAACTCGTCCACACCCCGCCCCATTGCCATGGCTTCTAACAAGTATCTTATAACACTTGTTAACAATTTAAAAAATAGAAATAATTGATAAATTTTATATAGAGAAAGTTATTATTTTTAAAATTTTCAATGTGTCGCATCATCTCCAAAACAAAGCTTCTTATTTAAACTTTTTAAAAAGTGTTTTGAAAACACTTGTTAACATTTCCTCAAATAATTTATTTTTTATGACGGGTTTATGCATGAGGAGTGAGGTTATCCCAAATTTCTCTTTTTAAAAAAAATGTTATATGACAAATTAATGTCTTGTGATTGAATTCTTGTGTAAAGAATATTTTACACACACATATATATAAAAGTAAGTTTGTCAAAAAAAAAAAAAGTAATCTCTCTCTCAATGGTACTAGACTTATTGAAATCATCATATTTAACGACATACATGCAAGTCACATTTCAAGAGGACCGTCCCAATACATATTGAGGCTTAAAAGAGATTTCTGAAAATTTTAAATTATTAACAATTTTCTTAAAATTATTATATTTTTATTAAAACATTAATTTTTTGATTTTTTTTTTCACAGTTTAGCATGGATAACCACATTATCAACTAGCTTCTAACTTATATTGATGTATCGTCATGTATCTACGGTTTGATATCTAATGAAATGTTTTTTTTTTTAAAGGATCTAATGAAATGTTATAAGCATGTTTCTCTCAAGAAGAAAAGTTGATGGTTGGAATAAAAAAGATTTAAGAGAGTGAAAATATACGATAGAAAATAGTTAAAAATTAATTTAAATCTGATTAATTTGAATAGTTTTACTTGCTTTTGTCCTTTTATATTTTCAAGAAATTAAAAATGGAAACTATAAGAAAATAGAAAGAAAAAAAATTAGCTAAATATTCTTAATTACTTCATCCGTTCCTTTTTAAGTGTCGTTTGACTACGGATTTAACGTTCGTATTTAACTCTCATTTTGGTATTTTAAGGGTATAATTTTCTCAATTACTCATATCTTTTTCAATAAACCAATAAGTGATATCTATTTGGAAAACTAATGTTTAATTATTATTTTTAAACAAAGTTTGTTTTTTGTTATTTTCAAATTTAAAAAATGTGTTACCTGTAATAATGGTTTCATGAAGAGTTGAAATTCTATAAAAGATAATTCTTTTTCAAGAAACATTGTTAAAAATTTCAAATGCAAAATAAAAGAACAAATCTGATAGAAAAAATAAACGACTCCATGAATGTTAAAAAAAAAAACAGTGGAAGACTCGTTGACACAAAAAGAAGGAGGAGAGGGAGAAGTAGTTGACAATTTTTTTATTTTTAGGGAAGTAGTTGACAATTGTTTGTTATGGAAAAAAGAAAACCTGTTAAAATTTATTTTTTTGAAATAACGTATTAAATTTATTGAAAATAGAAAATGTGTGCAAAAAAGTATGATTTTATTAGTGGATTAAAATAAGGGTATAACACGAAGAAAAAAAAAATGCTTCCTTAATTAATTTAGTGTTACTATTTCAAAACGACGCTTAATAGTGAACTGATAGAGTAGTTTAAATAAAAAAATAGTTGAAAAATATGATAAAAAATTTTGAGTAAAATATGATAAAAAATTATATAGGAGTAATTTGGAGTTTAATATATTTTTGAAAATAAAATAACTTAAAATAAAATATCTAGTTTATTTTTTTTAGGAATAATATCTAGTTTATTATCAAATGTGTATGACACACGTATCTTAATTTTATTCAACCATCTTCTATTTGAGCTTATTTTATAATTCTATTATGTCAATCAAACGAGTCCTCAATCTATTTTTAGTGTAAAAGAATTAGCAGGTAAAAAATGATTGATAAGTCGGAATCTCCTCTACTTGGTAGAAAATATATAAAACCAGATGAGAAAGAAAAAGGTGTCACTTACTTTTATGTAGGTCCTATACAAACTGATGTATATTCTCTGGAAAATATATAATGTTTAACTAAAAAAAATGACATGAAATTTAATAAACGTCGATCCACATTCTATTTCTACCATTAAGATGAGAATATCTCATTTTATTGTTTAACTTCCATATCTCAGTAAGAAAAAAAAAAAGTCTATATCTCAGTCTTCCAATTCCAAATATGAAACTTCCTTCACTCTGCTTGATTGCCAACCCATGTGCCTTCTTCCATGCTCCCATTCTTCACTGGTTGAATTCATCACCTAAAATATTGAAACAAGAAAATGATACATAGTTAGATTTGAGTTCTTTTACCTTAGTAAGGTTTGACCAAATTAATTACTAATTTAGTGTAGTGAAAAATATTTAGTAAAATATATATTTGATCAAGAGTACAGACCACTACAAAAGAGCACTATGGGAGCATACTTGTGACTAGTAAGGAGTTTTTTGTGCACTGTCACAACTGTTTGAAGTTTGACACAATAGTGTAACAATGGTATCAACTAAGTAATGTTTGTAAAACGGAGATTGATGGAAAATCACGGCAAAAACCATGTTAACATAGAAGTTAAAATCACAGCAAAAACGCATCAAAAGACATGCAAACGTGCTTCTGTGTGTTACAAACGGGAAACCAAACACACACTAAGACCTCATTAATTAAATAACAAACAACATAATTTAACTTATGCATGTTAGTTAATTTTAACAAGATTGGTGGTACCTGCAATATAGTATGACTGTGACTGCTGCTGAATATTTGGGATGACAACTTCTGTCCTCAAACTATCAAGATCTTGTAGATGATTTGAGCAATATGTATTATAAATGGTAGTAGAATCAATAATACCATTCTTATGATTCCCATGATGAAGATGATGATAATCTACTGCATTATGATCAGGTGTTTCTGCTCTAACTTTCCCTTGAGGT
>Ga0315914_1009244_pt1 | contig 12767 bp, 9 predicted proteins | sample MpolenodulesMG_FD_203920 | JGI IMG/M metagenome (GOLD analysis project Ga0315914, IMG submission 203920) | Medicago polymorpha root nodule microbial communities from Los Angeles, California, United States - elongated nodules | ecosystem: Host-associated > Plants > Roots > Nodule | place: USA...
ATATTAGAAAAAATTATGAAAATTTGATATTTTGAAAATACTCATCGAGACGAATCTAACGACATCTTATATGATATTATTTATCTTTGTATATTAGTAAAAAAAATCGGTCAAAGTAAGTTAGGTCAAAATTGCACATTTTCAAATGAGTCATCTATTGCGGGACGGAGGGAGTATATATTTATTCAAAACTTTAAGACATTAAATGCATGAGTTCTTTAACTTATATATAGCTCATCATCCACTTTTTTTTTTTGTTGAAGGAATCCACTTTTATATTATAATGTGAAACTCTTACTCACACTTGTCATACAACAACAATCTTTGTTCCTTAAGTGTTAGTCTCTCACATCCTATATTTGCATCGTTGTTATTATCAACCGAACATGCATATTGACTACATTGTCATAAAGACTTTCCATACAAAGATCCAATACTAGGATCCCACTCTCACTTCCTTATTGTAAAAAATGCAATTTTAGTCGAGCGGTTTACATTTTTTTTTTGTGCGAAAATGTATGTGTGAGTTTGTAATTTTCTCCTTGTAAAAATTGCATGTTGAGTAACAAAATATTTTGTTGAAATATTATAGATGGAAGAATGAAGTGTGGAACTATAATAAATTTACTGTTTCAAAAAAAAAACTATAATAAATTTATGAGTTGTATTTTAGTTTTTCTTTTTAATTTCTCCGCGCATGTATGGAAAATCTTTTGTTGCTTTTCGAACAAGCAGTTGCACTCAATCAGTACTGGATTTTGATGGAGGCATGATGTTTACATGAAATGCATGAAAATCAGAAAGAGAAATTGAAATTTCTCTTTAAGAATATTATGAAACTAAAACGTGTTTTTACTTTTATAAGATCCATTTTTTTATAAGAAAAAATATTTAGGAAGTATAATTACTCTTAGTTTTGTCGCAAGACATGTAGCCAATCTGATGATATGCCATGATTGGTGGACAGAAAAATCCAATCAGCAAACATACTAATTTTGATATGATGGTTCATATAAAGACTTTTTTTTATTGGTCAAGCAGTTCATATAAGGACTTTAGTGTTGTGATTTTTTTTTTACAAACACAAAATAATCAATTGAATATGTGAAATTCAAGTTAATCTTATTTAATAATAAATCAACATTTTTAACATTTCCCTAAAAAAAAACATTTTTAACATAAATACAGTTCATTAACTTTTTTTTACCAATACAATATATTAACATGGGAATTTGACTTCTTTGACCATGAAAATTTGACTTATTAAGATGCCAATTATACAACAGCCTGAGATGAGCATGATTCATTTTTCTTATTATAAATTAACAATGAATTGATTCAAACGATAAAGAATTTAGACCCTTTAAGTAAGTGAGGTTTAGGTTCTGTATGGTAAAAATAGCGAATAGCTAATAGCTGATGGCTGATAATTTACAGCTGATGACTGATATCTGATAAGCTAATTAAAGTGTTTGGTAAAATCAGCGGTTAAACTAGCTGATAAATGTGAAATGACATAAAAGGACATTCTTAATTCATAATAAAATGTGTATTAATTAATATTTAAGATATATTTTACATATTAATAAATTAATATGTTATTTTTTTAGTCAAAATACTTAACTACTTTTTATTTTAAAAACAAAACAAAAAAATAACGAAAGCATAATTCAAATACAGAAATATTAAAAGAATAACAACAGCAACAAAAAATAAAAAAAAAGTTATCTAATAACAAAAGTTACAGCTAGTGGATAAAAAAAATTCGTAAAAAAATAAACCAATTGGATACTTATTTTATTCGTAATATATTTTAGTTCAAGAAATTTAATTCATGTTACTTAAAACTCAAACATTAGAAAGTACCGTAAGAAAAAAAAAACTTGTATTGCTAAATAAAAAAAATAATGATGTGACAAAAATATGGGATTGATGATTATTTCAGCATTGAAAATCTAACATGTTTCAGGTTATAATAAATTATAACGGGTAAAAAGGGATTTTAGATAAAATAGTTAAGGCAAAATTGGAAGAAAAACCAATAAGCTATAAGCTATAAGCTCAAACGCTACTTGGAATAGCGTCTGAAAAATAGCTTATAAGCTCGTGAAATAAGCTATAAGCTCGTTGTAAAAAACCGTTACCAAACAGAGCTTTTTTTGTCAGACGAACTTATAAGCTATCCGCTATAAGCTATAAGCTCGTTTTCTGACCTTGCCAAACAGAGCCTTAATCTCTATTTTTTATGTATGAATAAAATTTTGTTGGGAGAAAGAGAACCCACATATCTCCCTTGAATGAGTATGAATACAATTTTGTTGGAGGAGAGAACCTACATATCTCTCTCTTCAATGAATGTTGTTCAATAAACTCCTAAATTTCGTTTTTGACCGGGTCGAAATTTTCAATCAACTAATTTTATGTATAAAATATGATCGAAACGTATTCCGATCGACTTTTTTTTTTTTTTTTATCAAGATAAACAATTTTATTGACATATTGAACAACTCTATCCCCTTCAATTGAGCCCTCCCTGGCCCACATACCCTGGGTAAGGATTGATGGTGGGAAGGATCTATCCGTAATACTAGTGTAATATTAGCTAATGGATTCATTCATTCAAATGGTAAACAAACAGGTCACATGGAGGGAAAGATTAGAATCCTATGCTATAGTTGAACGGCCCCCCTTTTTTATCATAAAAAAATCTATGCTATTGTGATCACCAATAATTGGCAGGTTGAACACTATCATAAATAATAATGGGAAGTCATTGTTATCCTAACAAACTACATACACCACAAAGAAAAAAGCCAAATTACATCAAAAAAATCTTAACAAGTTTATATATACTTGTAGATTTTTTTATTCTCGTTACACCCCATATTTTCTCCGTAACAACATCAAAATCAAAATATTCAACAGTAATACCCAAAGTATCCTTAGCATAAACATACTTGAAATGAATTTTTGTAAACTTACTTGAACTAAGTTTGTGTAAGATCTAGAAATTCAAAATGTACATGTGATATGTGACCGAGTTTGTGTAAACCACACTTGAGCTGAGCTTATATAAATGTACTTTAAACCTAATTTATGTGAACATGCTTGAATTTGGTTAAAGTATGCACATGAATTACGTTCAGGTACGATTTTCAGCCATGAAAGAAATGCAAAAACTCATTCAACAAAAAATGTTTATGTACACTTTGTGTGAAATAAAGTTCACGTACTTTTTTCAAATTTTTTTTTTGAATCATACGTGAATATCATTTGCTTAAGCGTATCCCTATTAATCCGTAGAAATCTTAAAAAACCTAATCTCAACAACAAAGGAAGATAAGCATTTAAAAAGGTTACATGAGAAGACAAAATCGAAGATGCTTGCTGCGATTACTTCTTCATTTTCAAGGCTAGAAATGCTGCTACACATTTACATTTGGAGATATCATATGGTCGCAAACTCAGTTCACATGGATGTTCTGGTTAGTGTTTTGAAAATTTGAATTAGTTACAAGGATGTATTGGTCCTTTTGTTATGTTTAAAATGTAGCAGCAGGTGTAAATATATAAAAAGAGGGTGTAACTAGCAAAAACGGTATATACTCATGCAAGGTCCTTTTGTTATGTACTAGTGAGAATACATTCTCACTTTTTTTTTTTGACAAAAGAATACATTCTCACTTGATATATTGGTTCTTTCATTTTTTTCCATGAGAATGAAAGGAACAATTATGTACTTGTAACCTTATATTCTAGTGATATTACATTCTCACTTGATATATTGGTCCTTTTGTTATGTTTTGAATCATATTGCCCGTCATCCGAGAGGTCACTTGGTTGCAAGATTATCGTTCCACCTTAAGGTATCTGGTTCGAGACTTGGTCCGAGCGAGAAGAAGAGAGAAAGTTGATCATATTATCCAACATTATCGTGTAGTTGGCTATATACCACTAGATTAAGAAAGAAAATTACATCTATATAAAAACAAATTCCACATTAAACTGTTTTTAAATAACCAGGGTTACACACCACCATGGATTAATTAAGACAAGTAGTAATATTAAATGTTCAATTAGGTAGAATAGAACCACTTATTCAATTTTATTTTTGAAGAACCACTTATTCCACATAAAGAGGCTTAATGAGCTTGAATATCTCTGCTTTTGGAGCTTTCAAAGCTTGGCCATTAGACCATTCTGACTATGCTTAGCAGGCATGCCATTCTCCTTGTCATCCAAATCACCTGGGCTTGGTGGAACATCTACTGCTGGTGAGCAATTGAAAAATCCATGTGGCTGCATCATAAACAAATTGTGTATGTACATAATCAGATTCAATTCTGTTAAAAGGTTTATGATTTATCAAAGCTGAAGACAAAATGCAAATCTCAGATGTTCTGATTACAAGAACTTGTATATTTGAGCGCTAAGTGTTTCAATATCAAACTCATTTCAATTTTGGAAAGAAAGAGTGACAAAGACGCTAAGGCGGACGGAAATACCATAAGCATAAAGCCAATGTGCTCCACGGGCATAACAGGCCAGTCTTCCAATCGAGGAATGTGTGTCACCCCAAATACGTACCTGAAATATTTCCGCCAAATAAGATAATATTATGTAGGAAAATTAATGATAATAGGATCAAAGGCTTAGATGCATTTTTGGTCCGTATGTTTTCATCTTCGTCATGATTTTATAATAAACTTGTTTTTCATTTTAGTGTCTAATATTTGGTTCATATTCGATTAGTCTTCGGTCATTGAACTCATAAACCACAATCAGTGGCGGATCTAGACGAAAATATTGGGGGTTGCGGTAAATATGAACTAAATATTATAATTGAAATTCATAAAAGTTATATACAATTTCATCCAAAAAATAACTAGTGAAATCCGCCCCTGACCACAATCATGAACTAAAAGTGTGAACTAAGTGTGAACTAAAAGTGTCTCAGGGGTACTATAGTAGTTTTCTATATACAATTTTTTTTTTTATTAGGGGGTTCCACGGCACCTGGGGGTCTCAATAGAGATCCGCCCCTGACCACAATCATGAACTACCTTAACTACTTGTGATAAGCTCCAATTCATGCAAATGGATTATATAATCCATGCAGATATATTTTCTTTGATAGTTTGATATCATATTTTGAAAAAGAGTGAAGAAACTAACCAGAGAACGATGTCGGCTTCTTCCAATGGTCGATTTTGCTTAACCCAAGTAGCCAAACCCTCTCCCACGCGGGGATTTTGATTAGGGAACTCTCCACCAGGATGCAGTTCGTCACGTGCGTAAGGTGTAACCCATAGATTGTGCTTCAAGAAAGCTGCTCTTCTTAAAAACTTAGCCTCTGATCCAGCTAAAGGTAAACAATTTGAACCAGGAACGAGTTTGTAACCTGTTAGATACCCGGTTCGGTTTACACTCCTCGTGTTCCTAACCTAAAAACAGAAGATGTACTTGAGCAACTCTAGATAGACGCTAGAGACGGTGCATATGTTTGTAGGAAATGTGCACTTGGAAAATTTGAATAAAGATAAAGTAGTAGAACTAGAAGATTAACTAATCAGCTTAAATGCATTCTAGTGGCAATAGATGTTCATGAATATGATTTTAAAAACAAGATTGCATATTAATCTACAAGAAAAAATTGGTCTAATTAATTGTCTATACTTTCTTAATATAAGTGGATATGATACTACTATGTTGCAATTTTCTTGAACTAATTGCCTACCAGAATCATGAATTTCGTGCAACAAAAACAATATTTATTTATGTGAATATATTATGAGTGTAATGGAGATGCATTGACGGTCAATAATAACTCGTGATATTGCCTTGTAACGTAAGTCAGCTTTGTAATCAATTTGGACATTGGTGTAAAACTAGTTTTCACCGACAATGTATATTCTATTTTCTTATAAAATATATATAATATATGCAGCACAAAAACTTGGCAACATCTTCCATAACTTACAGAACAGATGAAGCATAGAACAGCAGCCAGATTTGAAAATATACAGATTGTCCCTGTTACAATTTCTACAGTGGAGCGTGATAGAGGAAAGATCATATAGGAAAAATAATTAACCTCTGATGATTTTTCTTTCCTTTTTTTGGGGATAAAAATGAAGGAATAAAAACTTACAATCCAATGACGAGCAGATAAAGGGTCACAATCACGCATTGCTTCTAATTCCGATTTTAGCAGTTTTTCCTCGGCATAAAATGCATTGTTGTGAACATTATTCTTTCCCGGCTCTTCAACTTTGACATTCACCTCAACAACCTGGGCAGACAGAAGGTGAATATCGGTTTATTTATACTTCGCCATTGTATAAGATCATCAGAATAAATTCTCACATAGTGATCGAAGAGGGATATAAAAAAAATTGGGGTCTCGGGGATTATGTTGTCCCGGTTTTTTTTTCTTCTTGAAGACTAAAAGTTGCTTTTATTTTTCTAGGAATTAAATTGGATTTATCAGGGATTAAAACAAGTCTCCATTCAAATTATAATAGCATGCTGACCTGATTAAATGCTTCACCGGGCTTGCAATCAACTGCCATGTCCATACGAGCAACGAAAAAGTGTTGATGGACAGGCGCATATAATCCAGGTGCAATAGTTGTGCCATATTTTCGAGTTTCACCTTGTTGCAATGCACCTAAGCTGAGAATTCCTGTGAGCTTGACCTCGGCTTCTATTTTTCCATCCTACAAGGAAGAAAGAACAAATACTTAATCACAGAGAAACTCAACTCACATGCTTGATGTTCAAACATTTGCATCTAACCGAAAGCCATGATTAGATGCTCGGAAAGAATTTCGGAATATCAGATAAGAAAAAGCAAAAATTCAACCATACGCTTGTTGAAAACATTAAAATCGAATATGCATTCACAGTCAGCATAATGATCCAAGTGATGCTATTAATCCAACTTTTGTCCTAATCTAGAGTACATTGCTCGATTCTTCCATTGAATCTCTTTGAATACTCTCTATACAAAAACTACCTGAAATATTACCTTCTATGCATTTAGGCATATTTGGATAAACAATTCAATTAAGTTCACATGTATAAGTTATTTCTATAATAAAAGGTAAAATTATTGAATGGTTCTACCAATGTAGTATAACAGACTGAGATAAATGCATGACTAATTGACTTGCCTGATAAAAGTGCCAGTAAAATCCATACTCATAGTTAGCAACAGTGCATATAAAAGACACTGTCAACCTTCTAGACCGTCGAACTTCAGCCAAACCTGTTCTCCAATCTTGATGCTTCCATAACATACCATGATCTTCTTCATGCATGCAAACACAATTCTCGATTGTTTCAACACCTCCATAAAAGTTTGTAAAGTGTGCATCGAAGTACTTGATATAGCCTAAACAATCACAACCCTGAAATAATGGTACCAAGCAAAACGAATTCAATAACATCTAAATTTTTAAAAAAGGAGAAAGAAAAAAAAAGATATGAATGGTTGGAAAATAAGCAATTAAATGCGTTGACCTTCTTGAGTGAATGAGCATTTTTACCGAGGCCATCTTCCCCGGCATCAAAAGCATTTTTCCTATAATGAGGATCATTTGGATCTCCGTAAGGGACAACCATCTCAACAAAACTCAATCTGTGGGCCACAGGCCTTCGGCCACGACTTCCATCAATATAAGCTACTGAATAAATAACCAAACCCTCCCTAGGAGTGAATCCAATACGAAAGTTCCACTGCAAAATTGACAATTCGTTTTAGCATTTCTCAATGTAGCTCATATGAAATAAATTTAGAAAAAGAACATAGACAATTAGTTTTAGCACCTTCTGCCATTGAATGAAGTTCCCATTGACACGAAAGCTTGGACCATCTGGCTGAATAATCTGTAAGGGTTTCACATCACTTCGATCAACTCCTCCCCGTGTTTCACCAGAAGTATAATTTCTTAATGGATCAGCCTGTGGAAGGGGAACAAGCTTACGATCTTCAAACTCAAGGACAACCATATTTTGCATATCGACAAGTACATGTATTCCTTCAACCGGACGGGCATAGCCGTTTTCCATAGGACAGTCACTCTCTGTCCTACAAAAGAATAGTGGTTTAGCAAGTCTGCGACTTGGAGCATCACCTTCACTATGATATCCGGCACACCTATAATATTTAACGTAACAAACATTAGAGAAAGGAATGGCTGAAATAAATTGTAACGTGTCAATCAAAATCATCTTGATTTAGAAGCTAACCATGGATCCACCATCACAAGATCCATATCTTCAATTCCTCTCTTCTTCATTGCCTCTCGAAACGGAGGAAAGTCCTTTACAACAGCTTCACATTCAGCATACTCCACAGCATCCTATAGGTGCAGAGTGAATTATGCAAATAAACAATTTTGAAGAGATTATTGGTTATACTAATAATCCCAATTTTTTAATCCTCCAGACACGTGTTTCTTTCCAAATCCATTCAAATTGATTAATAGTATATATTTACCATGGGAGGCTGAACATCTGGAACAACTGTAGAAGCAATCACTTTGCCCCTATGATGTCCACCACGAGTTGTTGCATGAACTTCTGTAAGTTCAACGATCCATATGCTTGTCTCATTTGACTTTTTATTATAGACAACCAATCTCGCTTTCCTTGGAGGCAATTTAGTTGGAATCACAGGTCCACCTTTTATTCTAGGGAGCAACGAGGGTTGGAAAGGAGGGAAGAAGTACGCATCTGCTAACGCAACAACTTGTTTTTCCGGTTCTACCAAGCCTACTTCAATGAATCGCATACCATCCCTCACCTAACAAGATTATCAAAGATATTCATCAGCGTGCAAACTCGAGAAAAATCTACACCAAAAGAGGAGAATGTTTAATGTACCTCAGGTGTTGCTCCGGCTGCTCGAACAGTTGCAACAGCTACGGATATTTCAGCAGCAGAAAGTGGATCCAAAGGATGGCAAGTTTGTGCTTTCGCCATTACTGTAATACCTATGTCAAAGGAAATGGTTTCTTTTCTATCTTTTAATTCTGATAGAAGAAAAAATTTCATTGAAGAGAAATAGAAGTTAAACTAGGCAGCAAAGATCAAGATCAACAACAAAAAAAGCCTAGAAAAAAGCAGGCATGAAACTTAGTACACAACAAGGCTTCCTAATCCACCACCAAACAAAACATAGCAACAAAGTTGAAGCATCCATAATCAGAACACCACAGAGAAGCTAAATCCTATAATCCTAATTCTGTTCCAATCGAAAATGGGGTTAAAAAAAAACAGTTGTGTTATTTAACAACTAAAATTAGACAACTTTCGTGACAACTAAAGTGGTTAACGTAGTTCAAATATATTATTAATTATGTTCGGTATACAGTAAATTGATACACCAAGTGCCGAAACTCATTAGACACGAACTTGGATGTGGTTAACCATAATTGTAGGTGTTCAACTACATGTAGATTTGAACACTTCAAAATTGTGGTTAATCACGTTCTAATTTGTGAAATTTGAAACCTGTAATATCCATTAACCACCTATTTGAACGTGTTAACCATTTAAAAGGTTGTCGCAAAAGTTGTCTAAATTTGATAGTACAAAAATTATTTCTCCTTCTCCCATATGATCCACGCATACAACAAGAACAAGGCATGGAAGTAAGTAACACAAACAAAAAAGCAAAACAAGAAAAGAGAAAAGATTGAGAACCAGCATAAAAGAACATGCAGTGTGTAATTACCATCAATGCTTTGAGGTGAAGTTATATGAGATCAATAATACTAAAACTTGAAATTCAATTGAGTCAGATAATTAGAATAAAGAAAGACAAATAAACAGACTCGGTACAATATTACCCTGAGAAAACATGCAGTGAATTTATTGCCATTTTATACGTACAAAGTATTCAACGGAGTTTGATTGTGACTAATCTCCGCTGGGAAACTTGTTGGACACACAAGGTAAGTTCTCCCTCCCAACTGAGATTTTTCCATACATATTCAGAGATTGAACTCTTGACCACTTACTTAAGGTGCTCGAGTCCCTTACCACTTGGATCAACCACACGTTGTTGCTAACTCGTGCTTTACTTAGACACAATAAAATTTGACTCAAAATTAAACAACACTAATTTGATTTGACTGACTTGTTTATTCCACCCCAACAACCTAAAGTTGAACTATTTCTATCCCTTCAATTAATTTATTACCATCACAAGCGTAATCGCGACCACTACCACAATTTAAAACTATGGCAGTGTTGATCAAGTCAAACACCAAAACAATCACATAAAAAATAAATAAATACTTAAACAAATAGAAATATTTTGAAATTAAAGAAGAACCTTTGGAAGAAGCGGATTTAGGAGGAGGATCAAGGCGCGAATCAACGGCAGAAATGAAAGGTGGCTGTTGTTTTTGCTGAGGAACATTAGGAGAGGTTGCAGTTGCAGCAGTTTTGTTGTTATTTTGGAGGGAACAACAAATAGGCGTCGTTTTTTCCTCAACTGTGGCCATTGCAAAGGATTAGCAAGCTCACCGTAGTAAATTCCACTGTAATATTCCACTGACATACAGTAATAGTAATCACACTTGTTTCACCTTCCTTCCTTCCACCACTCTCACTCTCTGCAACTCAATGCCAAGATCAACACAAAGTCACAAACACACGCACACTCTCTTTTGAAGTAGCTAGAGAGAATATAATGAGGAGTTGTGATTGGATGAAAGATACTTAGTTACTATATAATTAGTGGATTTTTAATGCTTTCCAGCAAGACCACCAATGTTACTTAAAAAACAAAAATGTTTTCTAGTAATCCATTTTCCTACGCATGCGACATCTGGTTAATCACATGTAAAAAATCTTAATCATATAGTTAAATTAACCATAGTTTTGATCGTAAATTGAATTAAGAGGTAATATTCACTTTCGACTTTGAATGTGTAATGAGTAGTTGGAATAGTCCTTCAATGTATAAAAATTTCAAAATAGTCATTGTGCAATTCGTTAGTCAAAATAGTCCATGATGTCAAAATGCTTCATTAATATTGTCATATCATATTAGTCCTTCAATATATTTATTTATTGTTATATCAGTCCTTATAAGTACTTACTTATTGTCATTTTAGTCTTTATATGAAAAGAGTTCTTGTGAGCGTTAAGAGATTATTTTAACGTTGGAAACTATTTTGACTAACATAGTGCACAATCAAAAATTGTTTTAAAATTTTAATATATTGAGGGACTATTGTGACTAGTATTAAGGTTAAAACTCACTATCATCCCTTGAATTAATCATTTACTCAAGTGATTAATCAGAGTGTCCATGTGTTATTAGTGCTTATAAAATAAGCGGGGTTTGGTGAATATTCCAAAAATATTTCATGGCTATTGTTTTAGAAATGGAAATGAAGGAATGATGAATTAAGTGGTCAAAGTGGGAATGTGAGGTTGATGTGTGGGAAGAGAGAGTGGTGACGTGAGGTACAAGACAATGTTGCCAAATCAGCTAGTTAACCACCACTGAATATGAAACAACAACACCCAAACTGAATGGAAATGCAACATGCAATAATGCAACTCAAATAATGGCATATTGTAGGACCCATTCTTCTTTTTAAAGAAAAATACAAACATTGGAGAGGAACTTTGGATTAGTGGATGAGACGGAGAAGTTTAATATGATAAAAAGATTGAGAGTTCAATCTACACTCAAATATTTGTGTATGGACCCCCTATGGAGGATCTAACACCATCCCAAATGCAGGGAGGTGTAGCTCCATAAGCCTTGGTATTAAATATGTATTTTTATTGGGGAGAAAAAGTGAGTGATGTTTGTGGAGTAGAAGAGCTAATTTACTTTTATGGGTGTGGAATGACTTTCAACGACATGTAGTGGAGTGATGTTTGGAGATGGTAGAAATACCAATTTTTGGTTGGATAAGTGGGTTTTGATAATGCAAAGTTTCTCCTATTAACTTCTCAAAATTACATTGACATCACTCTTTATGTGAGAGATTAAAATGAAGAGTGAGATGTTAGATTACTGAATGAGAACCTTCCTAATGTCATTGTGAATCAAGTGATTCCACTTTCGGCTCCTAAAGATATTGACGGTCTTGGTATTTTAGGGTGGGAAGATATCATCACCCATGTGTTTACCGTTCAAAGTGCTTATACCTTACATGATCATACTACTTCTATACCTCATGCAGTTGAGGTTGATTGAAAGATTTGGGTTAGAAAGGTCTCAATTGTATTTAGGTCCCGTTTGGATAAACAGTTTATATAGATGCTTATAGCATTAGGGCTTATAACATTAGAGCTTACATCATAAGCTTTTATACTTGATATGCTATTTATGTTTGGATATGTACACTAAAAGTACTTACATAAATTGAAGTGTTTGGATGTGACATTACATAAGCAATTATCGAAATTTTAAATATTTTTAATTTAACAAAAAAATCAAAGAATCGAACCACAGTTATCAAGATTTTTTTTGATAAAATTAATCAAGATGTAAAAAACAATATTATAATATAGTATAATCAATATTCGTCCTTAAAAAAATATCAATATTCATATAAGACAAAATTAACATTAGAGGTGTAAATAAACTTACAATATATATATATATAGATATTAGTGTACAGTTTGTTATCAAAAAAGACAAGTTAAGTTTGTTTTTTTATTCAGTTTCATTTTGTTACGTAACAAAAAAAATAAAAATCTTCCTTAAAAAAATAAAAATAAAAATCTTA
>Ga0315914_1009245_pt1 | contig 12767 bp, 7 predicted proteins | sample MpolenodulesMG_FD_203920 | JGI IMG/M metagenome (GOLD analysis project Ga0315914, IMG submission 203920) | Medicago polymorpha root nodule microbial communities from Los Angeles, California, United States - elongated nodules | ecosystem: Host-associated > Plants > Roots > Nodule | place: USA...
ATACGTGGTGGTGGAAGCCGCCAACTGTGTATGGCTGACTACGGAGGACTGTCTGTTGCTTGCCGGAGCTAACAAGCAATGCAATTTAGCAGCTCGAGAAATATTCAAATATTTTTGGTATTGACTTTCAAATTCTTGATACAAATGCTTTACTCTATGCATAATACATTTGTATAGTAGGCAATGTTTACCAAGTATTAAATTCACTATCTACAATCATGAAATAGATGTTTATTTTGTTTTATCGGGCTAAAGACTATGAGTCAAATAAATGGGGCTGAAGACTAAGGTAACACCTCAATTATCATAAACAGTGTATCTTTTAATGTTATAAAATGAACACGGAATAGTAGTGTTTCAAAAAAAAAAAATCTAGAATTAATAACTTTAATATAAAAATCTCATGTATTTGTTTGTACATTTGAGACATTATTAGCCAATATTCATTAGTCAAATTAGAACTAAAGTTGTAATGTCATGTGAACTTAATTTATAATTATGATATTATATACAAATTTTAGTAGTAATCTTTCCTGAAAAAAAAGTAAACTTAGGAATCCATACTATGATATTATTTACTCAAAATTAGCATGACTCTTTCTTTCATCTATTAGTTTTGATTAGACAAAGACATAAAATAATCAATTTTGTTTTGACAAGTCTATATGAACTAGTTAAAGCAAGGTGGTAATTGTTCGACATACTAAATAAAGTTACATAATCTTATGCGTGATACGATGGAAACCTTTGCCATATCTTTGAAAAATGCATTGTCTAATCTAAGTAAGTTCCTAGATATAATAATTGAGTAAGAGAGCCTCTTTAGATATTCATCCACATGAAATAATCTGTGATTAACTATAGAGGAAATAACAATTTAACTCCAATGTATTCCTTATCTTTTAATTAGGCCGGATTCCATTGTCTAAGTGATAAGTTACCAACCAAATACGAATTAAGTACTCACTTCTTGATTCTCTACCCAATAATAGAACAAGGAAAAGTTGTTTGGATAAGATTGATTATGTCTTTTTGAACTAGTAGTGTTAATGTAGCAGTCAAAATAAAATATTGAAGTTTATCTCTTAATACTCCCTCCAGTCACATCTATAAGCAAAAAAGACTTTTTTAAATTCATTGAATACATAATGCATTTGGTCTATATGTTGACCAAATACATTAAGTATTGAATGAATCTAAAAGGTTATTTTTTACTTATAAATGTGACCGGAGGAAGTACCAAATAAGAATATTCTTCACATGCATGTACATAATTTGGAGTATATATGCCAAAATGTATAAATCTTTATCTGTTCAACTCTGACATTTCATTACCAGAGGCATGTTTTATAATTGGGGAAAAGCTATTTTTTAATAGACAAGATGGTAATAATCCGTTGAAAATTCACGTATTTAAGTTGGGAAGTTGGAGTTCAAACACCGTTCTTAATGTTTTGTCTAACAATATCGATATTTTTATCAGTTGAACTAAAATTTATGAACATGAAAAGCTATTTTTAATATAATATCTTTTGGTTGTACAACTATTTGCTCTACTAGTGTCTATAGGCGTTGATTAAAGTACTAAAAGTAGTAAGTTTGTATTAAAAAGTTGTGTAATTACTTGTTAAAAAAAATTGTGTAGTTGTTGCATTGACAACTTGTAAAATTTCATTTAATATAATCTTTAAACATGCCCTTAGAGCTATAGTTAGCAAGACTCGTTTATAATTAGGAGTCAACCGGAAAAAACCTACTCATATGGTCTACATATGTGCATGTATTTTTTTTGATAGGCCAAGAAATAGTTGAGGCATCAAGGTGAATCTAAAACGTAGATATTTCTATCCTTTGCCGCCTACTCATAATATATTATTAAAAAAAGGAAAAATATATATATAAGAAGGGGGCTAAACCAAAACCCTCAAAAATCAAGGAAAATAGAAAGAAGAAAAAGAAAAAGAACAAAAAAATGGCCTAGACGAGAAGGTGTAAATCAACCGCCCTTGGGTTCACCCTTAGAACGAGTGTCGTAGGAATTCAGTTTACTTTTCTTCTGCTTCTTTGTCAGATATGTGCATGTATTGAAAATTGTTTAATTTCTCTTAACAAAATCATGATGTCTTCCAATTTGAGGTTCCAAATGTATGCATTGTTTACGTATTGTTTGTGTTATAAACATTACGTTAAATCCATTTAATTTTGACTTTGTTACATAGTAACAGACACTGATATGATATGAATGAATAATTTACTTATTGGGTCTAGACTTCATAACCCTTTCATATACTAGTAGAATTCCTATATTCTAAAGTTGTTTAACAGCTGCATATGATTCCAATTAAGAGCCTAGTCTTGTTAAGAAAAAAAGTTGAAAATAAGAATCACTGGTTACTTGTATATATATTTAGTTGAAAGTTGTGAAGCTATCAAATAATGAGCATGATCACCTCCAGGATGTTTCATATGCCTTAACCTGGAAATAACCTCTAACCTGAGTGGTCGCAAGGCCAAACCCTTTGACACTCCAGGGTCGATCTGGTGCTACCAGGTTCACCTTTCGATGGCGTCAAAACAATGTTTGGCCAGCAGTAGCCACCCATGGTGATAGTGATTAGTCCTTAGTTGAGTGCATTGGAATACAATAAATCTTTGATGCCTTATCAGAAGCAAAACACATTAATAATTTGAGTTATTATTATTCAATTTGTATGGTGCAGGTTATGAGCTTGCAGTCAGAGTTAACCTATGTTCAAGCCACTCTTGCGACAATGCAGCGCCTCCCAATCTCGCTAGCTCCATCTCTTCCGAACCCTCAAAGCTCTTCACCGAGTTTTCATTCCTCCTCCGATCACTTGGGAACAAATGCAGACATGCAGAGTACCTCTAACATGTCCATGCATTTTGATCCTCATCAGCCACTTTCATCATTGGACTTGAGCAGCTTCTTCAATCAATCAGATCAACAACTTGATGATGATGAACTCCAAGCTTTGGCTCGAGAATTTGTCTCTAGGTACTTGCCTGGAGTAAGATTTCAGCCATCTAATTCTCACTAATGTTTCTATCTTGTAATTTTTCTTTATTTTTGATGTTGAAGCTTTTGTTTTGGAATTGTCTAATGAAATTATAACTTCACCTAATTTTCTGAGCATGTTACTAATTGTACCTGATCGGTTTGTACTAGTTTCAACATTAAGAATTATGTAACTAAATTAGGGACTTTGCACCCTTTCTTTTGCAGATGCTCCCTCCGTCCCAAATTGTATGTCGCTTTGGAAAAAATATTTGTCCCAAATTATATGTTGCTTTAAAATACCAATGAAACATTAATGTTACTTTTCCTATTATATCCTTAACTATTTATTACTCTTTCTTCTTTGAATTCTTTAATTTATCTTTCCCATACCATTTATTAAGGACAATTTTGTAAAACAACTCATAATATCTCTTTCTCACACAAAATTAATTATATTTCTTAATATGTGTGCAATGCTCAAAACGTCATACAATTTGGGACGGAGGGAGTGAGATTTATATTTCCTTTTATTGATAAAAGACAAACAAATAGTTATTCAATAATGTAACTAGTTTTGGCCTTTTTATAGCATGCCATAAAAAAGATGTTAACTTCGTTAAAAAACAAAAAGTTATATCAATAATGAATCGAAATTGCAGTTGCAATTGCGACTTAATATTGCAATTAAAGACAAACAACTGTAACTGATGCGATCACAACCGTTGCGATGCTGCTTCAAAAACCTCTAAAATCTTTATATTGTGACTGCAATTATTGTTGCAGTCACAATTTAGAGTTGTCTTTATCAATAGCATAATACAATCGAAGGATGATGCTCTTGTATATTATGGGAAATGTTTTATCTGGTTTAAACGAGCAATATCACCATCAGGTTGATATTGTCAACATTTATAATAAATGTACGGAGCTTAGTTAGCTATACGACCAATAGAATGCATGTCTATGTATAAGCACTCATAGAAAAATAATTTAACTGTAACAATTATTTCATCTATAAGACCGTAAACACCTGTCAGGGAACATAAAATTCAGAAAAACTTCTGGAACTATACATGTCCAGAAAACGAGGGTTTTTTTTAAAGAAAAAAAACTGACACGTTAAGTAATATACAAGCAAGATATCGTGATTTTTGACTAGGCTTAAGATGAAATCATCACCTTTGGATTACAATCGTGGCATTGGGGAAGAACTTTGAGCTATGGAGTTGGAATATAAAACCAACAACGAAATTATTGTTCAAAAAATTCAATTTGACTGCTAATTGTCAACAATTTTGGAGTAGTTAACATCCTATCAGTAATCAGTAATTATTGACTAAAAATCAATTTTACAAATCATGAAGCAGATATAACCACAAGCTAAAATATTTCATTCATGATGAGTTGACACTATTGAAAGACTACTTCAAAGTTCCATGCAACTTTCTGATCATGTTTGTTAACTTTATTACTAATTTCATCACAAACATGTAAAGAATAAGAGCTGGGTTATGACAACAAGGTCCTCACAAACTTCTAAAGAATCATTACCGAGTCAAAGTAAAGAAACTCAGCTTAATTCAACCCTTTTCGATGACATCTTAATTTGTGCTACTGCAATAAACATTTGTTCAAAAGGCACTCATGCATACAGTATGAAATGTCAAACATAATTAAATCTACAAATTAATGCAAAGAGTCTTTTCTTTGGAACTACACCAAAAGCACAGACCCCAATAGTTGGATTTGGATTAAATCAATTCAAAATACCATCTAGTTGATCCATGCATTCAAAAAGTCTCAGCCATTAGATCAATAGTCAATGGATTAGATCAGACGAATCATATTCATAGTTTGTGAATGAACTCACAAACATTGTGCATTTGCTTGTGAATGAATTTTTGATAACAAATCTAAGCCGTTAAAAAAAATTATCACATTCATTAGTATTGTATCGGTATTGTGCTATGTATCTGGGTTTCTTAGATTATCATTATTGTAATCATAACTTGGTTACACTAAGTTGCTGCCCAAAGCAAACACTGTAGTCCTGAAAGATGTTTCAATCGTGACAGAAAACCAGTCAGAGTACACTCCTTTCGTAGTAAACAAGCTGCACCAGACTCCTGCAGCAAACTAGCCGCAACCTTTAAGTATCCCACTCTCGTGCAAAGTCTCTTTTGCTTTGCCATCCACAGTAACTTCCTCGCATGTTATTTTCTAGACTCAAGTAACTTTCTACTATAGAAGCAACATACTGATCCAGGGATTAAAGTTCAGCATCTTCACTTTTTAGTAAATGCGGCAACTCCACCATGTTTTCTGTCAGAGATAGAGATTAGGGAAGAGTCAATGAAGCCTACTTGCTTTGTGAACAGCAAGATCAATTCCTGGTTTCCTGGTTTCAATCAAGCAAGAGTTACATACTCACCAAATAATGGTTTGTATCAACTATCAAGTGTATATCCCACCCACAAGTTCTGAGATCCACCTCCGTTACTGTTCTAAAAGATTCTACAGGTGGTTTCAGTTAGCTTCTTAAAATTAGTTGAATTTTGATAGTACATTTGTGTTGCATTCTGTTAGTAGGTAGTTACTATTTGTCAGCATGCTGATAAGTAAATTGTGGCCTTGGAAATTGTGAGAGTGCAGATCTAAGAAGTTCTGCATTATTGTTCTGTAATCCATGGGATTTCTCCTTAACTCTAGTATAACTCCAGTTACTTCTACATTAAGTTAACTAACAAATAATTAGGAAGGTTCTAGTCTTCTAGATATTCAGGGTCTGTTTAGATTGGTGGTAGAGGATAGAATGCAATAAGACGAAATGGAATTGGATGAAATTAAAACATTTATTTTTCAAAATATGATTTGCTCATTCCATTTCATTTCGCCCTATACCACCAATCCAAACAAGCCTTTAAGCATTATAAAACACCTCTTTATATCTCATTCAAGTCAGGATAACACTGTTCAGTATAGATACAATACACGTTTTCAATGATTTATAATGTTATAATCTATCATATTGTATCTTAAGATATCATAACAAATATAAACTACAAGTATGAAATTATCCACACCATTACAAATCATGCATTCAATCGACATAACATTGGATATGAGATTAACACTTTCATTGGCATATGATAAGTTGCACGAGACTCGTAAGAGATAGACATCAGTCAAGTAACTAAGATCCAAATCTTAATGCCTTCACAGCTTACATTCTTCAGTAATAAACATAACAGTGGAGTATAAAACACAAAATTGTGAACTCTGGCAAAGGGAAACAATGAAACAGCTTAGGACCATAGATGAACAATTCTGTAAACTCAGTTAAAGCCACAATAAAACAAAATGAGAAACTAACCAACTTTGATCTCATCAGGTAAGTTCTCTCATTCAGGCCAACACTGAACAAAATAAAATATATTGGTTTCAATCATAGGATTGAATTATGACAAAAAGGACAAGTTGTCTGTGACTGATTGCTTCTGGAAAAATTTCTCATAATTATTTGCAAGATTAAAGCATGTGAGCATCTGTTTGCTTTGAAGCCATCAAAAGGGTAAGATTGATGGCGTTAAGATGATTTACCACGTTTAAAAAAAATCAGATGTTACATGTGAATTATATAAACAGTCCCATTCGTCCAAAAACAGTTGTATAAATTCAAAATGCTGTTTTTTATTTATGAATAAATTATGATAAAACTTCAAAGCTATGAAATCTATTGGTGTTGGATATCAGATAACATTTACATTCTAACACTCGGGTTACCGCATATCCTAATTTTCAGGGCACAGACTAGCATCCAGTGTAGGAACAAATAAAAAGTCTTTGCATATTGACTCGATGTGATGAATGATAGTACAAGAATCAAACGGAAATTTAAATCAGCAACCAAAGAACACGAAAAAATTTCAGAGATAAAAATACATGAGAACGTAATAGCAGAGAGATTCAGAACTAGAAAACAGACCATGTCTGGCATTGCGATGAATCATGAATGCAAACACAGAAAACAAGGTGCAAGCAGAGAGATTCAGGACTAGAAAATGGACAATGTCTCGCGCTGTGATGAATCATGAATGCGAACACAGAAAAACATGGTGCACACTGTATGATCTATGATGGGCTTTCAGTCAAAAACAGCAAGCCCACTATCTATATATAAGCAAACCTGTTGTATGGCTACGCAACAATCTTCCTGGTCCTTGCAGTATCTGGCATCTTTCTCCAGGTCAATTGCCTTCATAGCCAATGGAAACTTACATAAGCAAGACAGATGTAAATAGTTAAAAGGTTATATTAATAACTAGCCATAAAAATCATCCTTATTTAACTTTACAAAAAGCATTGAAGGGTTAATGCTCAATGAGCAGCATGAAGCTACAGCTACACACTACCGAGACCAATTCATACAGAACAATAATCAAAATGTAAGATTTTGAGCACAAAAGTTGTCACCTCCATTCATGAGATGTAAAGGACTCTGAAAAGTTCTAAGCTTCGCACGTTCTATTTGGTTGTAAATATATGAGTATATCAAATATGAGTACTATTTCAAAGAAAATCCTAGTAGGATAAAGCTTAGTTTTTACTTGTTGTTATTGTTGTAACACTGAAGAAAATGTAATGAACAGGACAAGTTCCATAGAATAATATTAGACAGGCAAGACAAAACTTGTTGGACCATGAAATTAGTTGTGATAAACACGATGTAACCAAGATCTTCGTTTTCACAGAAAAATATTTGTGAATCTATTGGCATTCGAACAAACCATGAGAATACAACAGTAGCATGTTATGCAGACAAACTACAGCAAATGCAATCAAATTTTGAACTCATCTATGATGTTCTTCACTGAATTACAAAACAACCTCAAGAGTCAGGAGCCTAACTTAACTTAAAAAAGTACCTCATACAAGACAGGGCATAACATTAACTCAAACAGAAAGGTGAAAAATTGTCTCAGAATTAACTATAGAAACCCTGTACATAATGCAAAGTTGTTGTCTTGAATACCTCATGATACGGATACTTCAATCAGGTGTGTATTTAAAGGATCATCATATGTTTGTAGTGTGTTAATTGATCTGTTATGATTACCAGTTGAAAAAATCTATAAAAAGAAGAACTAGAACTTGATGTAAAAATTAATCTCAAATGTGATATTCCCTTCGCCCCCTAAATAAAAAGATTAATGATGATTATGCTCACCCAAAGAGACCAAGAAATTGCCAATTACATGCCAGTAGTCAGTTTAAAGATTTGGATAACAGAATAAACAGTGCATACACCTATCTGCCTCAAAACTATTATTTTGTTACATAGCCAACCATGTACCAATCACATATTACAGCATTTAGATAAACATGGAAGAAAAAAAAAGGAGGGGGAGGAAGCTCAGATGTACCTGAAGGCATTTGCAATACCACCAAGATGCTTCAATTCGGCACAAAAGCAATCGCCAAACGAGTGGGGCTGAAATACAGATGACATATTGGGTTGTCTAATAACCCTTACTGCATGGTAGTTGATAAACTTCGAACAACCAAAAGCCAAATGATATTTTACATATAAAAAATGAGTAGATTTGCAAAGAAAATAGCTAAATGCCATAAAGAAAAAGTTCACAACACCATATAGCAATAAATCACCGGTAGCTCTTCATAATACATACAAAATTATCCGAAGTTAAAAAACAAACCACTAAAAACACTGATGTGCATTATAAGAAGGACTAAGATAAAGAATCTGAAGTCTGTGAGAGAGCAAGGTCAATAAATATATCCAAACTCATAACAAAGCTATGTGCAAGAAGCATAACTGGTCATACTTTACAGAACCACACACAATAAATACACCTAAAAGGGCAAGTTGAGCGGCTCCAATCTTCTGTATACATAAATGTACAATCCCGCTTCAATTTGTTTGAAGAGGTACATAGGCAGAGCAGAATCTGATCTCTAGGTTAGAGTGTATAAACTTGGACCTTCATGGCACTATAAAATCTCTCCATGATGGAATCCAGTATCCTCACAATCTGCACCGGTACCCAAAGCACAAGGAGAATCATACCATTTAGAATTGTCTTGGTAGAAACTGTCAACACAACCAAGACCTACGTCTGAAACTATTCCCTCGTTATGTCTGATGGGCTTGGTTAGTTTAGTATCTTCACAATCAAGTATGCTCTTATGATCAAAATCACATTTCAACCATTTTTCAGGCTTACAAGTTTCGCTTATGAGATCCTTCTGACTTCTGCACTCCGTTCTGATATGGTCCCCCCAAGAAACAACTTCTCCCAAGGTGCGGCCAAAACTATCTTCATCATCCTCAATCAGCTCTGTTTCCTTGCCATCCCCGTAAATCCTTTCATGGTGATGATTACTCCAGTTTGCAAGATCATTATCCCCAACCAAGACATCGTCTGAATGTGACTTATCCGTTTGATGTAACCCCATCGGCTTCAAGCCCACTTCCCCTATACTCCTAATTCTATTCACAACATCAAACAAATCCCTCGAAACCGAACCCAACAGCTCCTGCGGAATCTTCGAAACCCTCCCTTCCAACATCCCAACTTCAGCTCTCAACTCCTGCACCTGCTGCAAAACCGAAAACTGCAAATCCCCATCATCTTTTCCCATCAAACCAAACCCTTCATTCTCCATTTCCTCACTCACCCCATAAACAACCGCATCCTGGTCCATCAAATACCCACCTTTATGACCAACAACCCTATGCATAATCCTAGCATTCCCATCCAACGGCCCCGGTTCATGCCCCGAATGCACAGCATACAATTTAAAAACCGCGGTCCCCTCTTCCTCATAAACAAAACTCTTATCCTTCTCATTATAATTCGCAATCGGAACAATAGCCCTAATCCTAAACCCACATCCACATCTCTTCGAAGCATAAGGCTCCCTCTTCAAAATCTTTGCTTTCTTATTCGCAGCAGGTTGACCCGCTCTATGACAAGCATAATCCTTAACCTCCGCCATAAACGGCTTATACCTAATATACTTCTGTCTAATACAAAGCACAACCTTATGCTTAGCAGCTAACTGCTGCAACTTACTCGGCACTTCCTTAGCCGGCACATCAAAAGACTCAGTATACTCAAATCTCCGCCGCTTGTTCCTAGCAGCCGCGGCAGCATCTGACATACTAGATCCAGACTCTGCCGCGGAACAAACAGGACAAGCGGCAATACAAACCCTAACATAACTCTCAGGAATCCCATAAAACTTGGCACCAACTGTCCAAACCTGTTTAATTCTCTCTACAGTATCCTTAACACCTAAATGTTTAAGATCAGCATCACTATGAAAATTCATAACAATGTCTTGCCATTGATTAACATGCGAAACGAATTGATTCGTGTTGTTCTTGAAACAAAGAAATTGATTACCGTTTTGATCAACACGCGCAGTTAATTTATCTTGAATTCTCTTCCAAGCAGTTAAATAAGCGGTTTCTTCGTTCCGGTCTTTCCAAACAGTTCGCCACGATTTAAGAACGGGGGATGGCGTGGCGTCGCGGATCTCGGCCGGAGTGGCGAGGCGGTTTTGGAGGAGGCAGTTGATCATTAAAGAATGAGAATCTCGATTGAATGTGTAGAATTGAGATGAGATATGTGGGTCTGGGCTTATGAAAAAGGGTTTTAGTGTTGGGGCGGTGGTTTGTGGTGGTGAGTCGCCGGAGGAGTGGCTGGGAGGGGAGGAGGAAGGGGAGGGGGAAGGGAAGAGAACGATTTCGGAGAGAGAGAAAGAGGGGTGTTCTGGTGGTGGTTGTGTGGTGGTGGAGGGGAGGATCTGGTGTGGTGGGTGTATTGATAGATCCGGTGGGGCTGGAAGGAAAAGATTAAGATCGTCTTCTTCTTCTTCTCTTTTGCTTGAATTCATTTTCCTGAGAAAGTGTGTAAGAAGAAGAAGAAGAAGAAAGTGTAATAAGCAGTTTTATTTTGTCTATCAAATATCTATTTGTGTTTGTTTTGTTGTCTTTAAAAAGTATTTTATGTTCCTCACTCTCTCTCTCTCTTTTGTGGGGAGAGAGACTCACTCACTCCTCTCTCATCTATCTACCCTCTAACCTCTAGCCAGTTTCTTTGTTCTTTTATTCTTGTCTCCTATCTCCTTTTCAATACAATACCTATAAAAGCTTCACTTGCATCCAAGCTAGTTTCATCATACTATTGCAAACACTTTCTTCTTTTTTCGTTCTCTTCTATGATATTTCCTTTCGATTAGTGTATGTTTTTTTTTTGAGAGAATTAGTGTATGTTTGGTTGTACGGCGGGTTTTTCACGTTTACTTAAAATTGTGGCAAAGTTCTCATGTTTAAGTAGAAGGTTGGTTTTCTTGCTTCTGAGAAATCGCGGTGAAAGCATGGTTGAACACGAGTTTTGTGTATCTGCTGCCAAACCAGATATTGTTTAGTCTGTGTTTGGTATTTGGTATTGCGTTTGGATGATGATGGAGACTCGTGGTGAGGGAGAAGCTACATAGTGGAATTTTCAGTTTCCAAGGTGAAAACAAGTTGGACCGCGAGAATGGCACAACTGTTGTGGTTCTAAACAACAATATTCAAAGCCAAAATGATATTCTTGAGATCACAAGAAATGTAATTTTTGTGCAATGCTCTGCCCAAAGTCCAAGGTAGCATCCAACAACTTGTTCATGTCTAATAGGGGAGGGCAGATTCATATCACCCGACCGAAACCCGAAAAACCGATTCAATATTTAGTGTTACAGGTGGATCGGTTCGGGCTACAAGTATAAAAGTGGCAAAAAAACGGTTATTGATGGGTTTGGTCGGTCGACATCGGTTCACAAAATTATACTCATTCCTATCTGAACCCGACCGAAGTTCATGCATTAAATAAATAATAGTCATGGTTGCAATGTAATAGTCACTAGGTTAGGTGTGGTTTGATTTCGTCCGCAGTTGTAATACATGTCTCAATAAAGTTTTCACTTATTTTATGCAAATAGTCTGACCCTTATTTAGTCATCAGTCATCCCACACACTATTGAAAGTTGAAATTTTTTAATATTACAAAAAATATTGTTTCTCTTTTTTAAAGAGAACTAGAACTATTCATCTTCTTCCACGATTTTTTAAATTAAATGAGATAACATTGCAATATCCTCTTCATTGTGCTCTCGTCATGCCTCACCATCATTATTGGCGATTTAAAATTTCCTCTCCTTCATAGTTCCAAACATTGTTACAAGCTTCTTTAATGTGCATAAAACTATCGTGTGATTATCTACTCATTTCACTTGAAGCTTTTTTTCTCCACCACTTGTACCAAACTCCATGAATAGACTAATTTTGCACAACCACCCGCCAAAATGTTACCTGACTATTATGATCTCATACACGGTCGGAGATGAATGAGATATAATGGTCTTCGATAATGCTCGGGTTTGAGATTTTTGGTTCGAAATCGACCGAACCCGCCCGATGCTCTACCCTAATGTCTAAGAGAAATAATTCGTCGAGTGGGATGGAATACTTGCAAAGACTCTAACAATTAAGTCATCTACGAATACCAAACCGTGTAGGTTGAGTAGAGAACGTGTCTTTGATAACCCCTTGTGCGTGTTTTTTTTATGGGAAATGCTAACCGGTGCCCCCGGGGCACTGGTTAAGGATACTAAAAAGGGAAATTATATAGTAATTATTGCATTGAAAACTGTGTAATTAATCCATAAATAAGTCAAC
>Ga0315914_1009248_pt1 | contig 12763 bp, 12 predicted proteins | sample MpolenodulesMG_FD_203920 | JGI IMG/M metagenome (GOLD analysis project Ga0315914, IMG submission 203920) | Medicago polymorpha root nodule microbial communities from Los Angeles, California, United States - elongated nodules | ecosystem: Host-associated > Plants > Roots > Nodule | place: USA...
TGACAATATGCTCTCCTGATTTTTTGTCAAAAATCTCACATTTATCATCATCAAAAATCAGCTTATAACCCCTTTTCATAATCTGTCCAACACTTAACAGATTTTGTGAAATATTAGGAGAGTAATGGACATCATGAATGAATTGTTTGTTGCCTTGACTAGTATGAACTGCTATAACCCCATTTCCTTCAATTTTAACATGTTTTCCATCACCAAGTTCAGCATGAGAAGAATAATTTTTATTTAGCTCTTCAAATATGATTTGATTCCCTATTACATGATTGCTACAACCACTATCTAAAAACCATATCTCACCAGATTTTTTTATCATTAATCATAGTAGAGAATAACTTATTTGCATCATCTTCTGCAGAAAATTAATTCCCCTTATTCTTTCATCATCTTCTTTCTTCTTATGCCAACAATCTCTACTCGAATGGTTGAGAATTTTGCATCTAGTACATCTAAAGCGACAATCTTTTGATTCATGTCCTAATCTTTTGCAAATAAAGTAATAAGAATTAGAATTACCTCGTATCCTTTCTCCTCCTCTTCCTCTGTATCCAAAATGCCTTCCATGACCTCTATTGGAAAGATGTCCATGAAACGAGTCTCCTGTTGTATCTATTCACTCTTTCCTCATGAGCTTCTAAGGAACCCATCAGTTCATATTGTGAGAGCTTTGTGAGGTCCTTTGTTTCTTCAATAACAGCAACAACATGTTCAAATTTTTGTGGAAGGCTTCTCAATATTTTCTCAACCACTTTCTTTTCTGGAACTTCTTCTCCATAACTTTTAATTTGATTTCCAATCTCAGTTACTATAGAGAAGAAATCTTTGACTTTCTCACCTTCTTTCATTGCTAAGTTTTCAAATTGGCCCCATAGAGACTGCAACTTTATGGAAATCACTTTTGACGAGTCTTCAGAATATCCCACGCATCTTTGGCCTTCTTAACACCAAATATTCTAGGATAAATGACTTTACTTACACCTTGCTGGATGATTCTCAATGCTGTAGCATTTTTCTTCACATTCTCCTTGTATTCATTCTCTTTCTCTGCAATCGAGGAAGCGTTTCTTCGAATTGGGCGTTCTTCGTATCCGTCTTCAACCACATCCCACAGATCTTGAGAGATAAATATAGTTTCCATTTGAGAATTCTAGTAATCATAGTGTTCACCATTGAAAACCGGAATTTGATTTGTTGTGTAAGAGAAGATTGAATTTGAATTTGACGTTGCCATTCCTTTTTTTAAAAAATAAACCAGGCTGCTCTGGTACCAAAACTGTTGGAGAAAGAGGAATAAAAGGAACATAAAACGTGAAAGTTATAAATTGGCAATAATGTTTCTTTTCATTGCAATACCTTGTCAATACATAGAACCTCTAGTTATACTGATGCATAGAAAGTTCTAGTAAATAAGTGAATGCACCTAGAAATATTAAATGTCATTCTCTGGAACTTACTGATACATGAATAGACTACTAGATACATTAAGGAACCTAGGAACATGGAAAATTACAAATTATCATTTAACACTTCTCTTTCCTTTTGACATGAATCATTTTGTTTGCTCATATATTTCTCTGTGCATTTAATGTAAGACCCTAACTCACATTTGAATTGACACATCACAACAATCTTATCTAGTCGTTTACTTGCCATTAGTAGGAGTTGTTATTGTTGAAAGGTCATTAGTATTTATTGGTATTTACTCGCATTTGAATTGACACATCACAACAATCTTATCCAGTCACTTAGTACCTACCATTAGTAGTAGTTGTTATTGTTGAAAGGTCGTTACTATTTTTTGGTATACTCACATTTGAATTAACTCATCACAATAATCTTATCTTCACTTACCTGTCATTAGTAAGAGTTGTTATTGCTGTAAAATCATTACTATTTATTGATGTTTACTCCATTGATTTCTTATTATCAAAACATCTAACTTATCTAACGAAAATCATTGGTATTAAGAAGAACAACATACATCATTAATTGTATGAACCTAAAAAGTCAAATTTACTTATAATTAGTTAGTAACGGAGGGAGTACATATTTATCTTGTCTTGGTAATATTAAATAAAGGAGAATGCTAACTAGTGCCCCGAGGACAATGGTTAAATATCCAAAACAAGTAAGTTTTCATTAAAAAGTTGTGTAACCATTACTTTATCAAAAGTAACATCTTATATTTTCAAGACAAAACTTATATTTATAGATTCCTTAACCATTGTCCTGAGGACACTGGTTAGCAAGACCCTTAAATAAATCATTTTTGTAGAGTGTTTACGTTATTCAATGGTATACTCCCTCCATTTTTAAATATAAGCAAAATTGATTTTTTAGATTCATTCATTTAATGATGTATGTGGTCCATATAATGAACCACATACATCATTAAATGAATGAATCTAAAAAGTCAACTTTGCTTATATTTAGAAACAGTGGAAGTATTTAATAAGGGTGTTTTTGTAAACAAATTATTAATGTATGCTGAATTTAAGAAGATAAAATTGTTTGTAAATAACGATGATGCAATAGGAAAAATCCAAGAACTTGGGTCCTTGGCTACGCACGAACTACATACAAAAACTTGGAAATAATTGTTGTTTCAAACTTTCAAAAATTTATCCTAAAATGTAAACAAATTCATCATGAGTGGAGTTTAAATCATGACAGAAGCATTGACTCGAGTAACTGTTTTCACAATTACATTATATTTCGCCAAATTGATAATAATTATTAACGAGTAGATCGAATCTATGAAGTTTCATAAAAAATTTTAAAAAATAAATAAAGAAAAAGCAACGAGGGTCATTAAAACTTAACATGTACTTTAGTATAAAAATGGTTTCTATAATGCAAGAGTTGGGGTCAAAATTCATAAAAACACTTTATAAACTATAAAGTATATCTATAGACTAAACATCAGACGACTTTAAGTTTGAGGTTAGTAACAGTTGATCATTTAAGTTATTTTGGTCACGCACAAGTCCTTTAAATTTGAGGTTTGTATGTGCAAAGAAGGGTTGTCAAAACAAAATAAGCTTGACTTTTTAACTAACAAAAACTTGTATTCCGAACAGAAAAGTTTGTAAAGTTGGTTCATCAAAAGAGAAAACAATGTAATTTTTGACCTGAAGTTGCACAACAATTAAATTCTTAAAACATCAGAAACTACCCACAAAATGCCTTCACAAAGAAAGTTTAATAAAGAAACACGTAAATTCATTAATTAATAAAGGTTTACAAATCGATTTGAGGTTTACAAATCGATTTGGATGACACTTGGTAGCTGGTAGGAAACACGTGAATTCATTAATTAATAAAGAAATGATTAAAAAATGATTTTGGATATACAAAGCACAAGACCAAATCAACAATATTCAAGGTAAACAAAAGCAAGAGCTGAAGTACGAGTAAACCAGAGCATATTAAGGTACTTTAAATGCCAATTACATGATAATCCTCAGAGGAAACAAGTGCTGTATAATTGTGGTCCAACACAAACTACTAACACCAATTTTGACTAGTTTTCGCCGTTCCGGTTAATTAACAATCCATTTTGAGTGTGTTTTGGACTGGTCAGAGGTCAGATTCCCGGTCCAACAGATTGAACCAGCTGACCCGGTCCATATTTATTAGTAGTAACTTGAAACACTTGTAATGGATTGTCTATGCATACCATATGACAAATACTACCAGGCATGTGTATATTATGAATATGAATCAACAGATTATAGAAGAGACTTACCCGAAAGTGTAATACTAGTGAATGTTTAAACATTTACATGCAGTTTTAGTAAAGAGTGAAAACTGCATTATCTTCATAACAAGTTTCCTTAGACAGGGGAACTTGTTTTTCACAAATACACCCATAATATAGTAAAGAAGATGGTGATACAGAAACAGACGCCAAAACACTAATTGTGCTGCTCTTAATTCCACCGAATAAGTTTTACACGTAAAGGGGAATAGTTAGAGCCAACGGGGGCAAACAGCGGGGTTCTGGGGAAATGATGAGGAAAATATTGGGGGTTTCCCATGTAAACATGCATTACCACCACCGAGGAATCTGAGTATATTCATTTCCTCGGTATATTTCTAAAAGCTATAAAACTTACTGCAAGAAATTAAAGGAAAAAACAGCTTACAAACATCAAAATGTATTATGTTCGATATCAAGATTATACCAAAATCACGGGTGATCCACCGCTGTTTTGCAAAGAATTTGGTGTAGCTTTTGCAAAATCATGATAGGTCACCATGATTCTAGCATATCCACAGTGATAACAAATTACACTTCATTAACTCATTCAAATTAGATTTTCAAAACACCCATGAAATATGCCTTGAACTATACAATATAGTAATATCAAAATCATAGTTTCAAATCAAATAGTAAACAAGATCAAATTTCAAATCATAGCTATTGACTAATTGAATAAAAACAAAAACATCTGCACATAGCGTACAGACTGCAGACTGATGAAATGCGTCTATTATAAGGTTACAAACCAACCTACGTTCATATAACAAGACAGGTGCAATCAAAATGAAAGTCTACTACAAATGTCACCAAGAAAAACTGTTATTTGTAAAGCTTAATAATGTTAGCAAATTATTAATTATGCTAAAAACACAGTTATCTAAATACATGCATAAAACTGTGACTAAGATATCTCAGCAATCTCAGAAAAACCAAGATTAGCACTAGGATGCAGGCGCACAGGAATAAAAACCAACATTTGGAAGAACTCAAAAAATAGAAAAACATTAATGAATTTTAGAGGGTAATAATTTTTTTAACAACAATAGTGATAAATTGTTTCTTACAAGCCCTCCAAGCTAAAACACTAAATCTTTGTTTGAGGGTTAAAGGGGGCACATTTTGTTCAAAATACAAAATCCTTCTGAAAAAAGGGAACTCAAATTGTATCCAATGAGGATTTTGAAGGTTTTAAATGAGTAAACAAATTCAATCTATGCTATTATAATATAATAATCTTGACATATAAAAAAATATTGATAGTAAGCATTGATTCAACTCCTATCTAAAAAAAGTGGCAATTTAAAACTCGTGAAATATTTCTCAATTATATTTTCTCGTATATTTCCCACCTCCACCCTAAAGCCCTCCCTTTCTCTCCTAGCTCACAAACAGAGCTTAACAAAGCTTTAAGGTGCATATCATGCATAAAGTGCTATTTTCTGTTTTATGTTTCAGACTAAACTAAATTGAGGTCTATACGCATGCCAAATTGCTCAAAATAATCAGGATAAAGCACAAAGCTGAAATAAATGAGATCTGGCCCGAGCAATTAAGATAACTATAATTAAAAAAACACAAGACACTAAATATTCATTAATAAAACTTCATTGGTCTTAAACAAAAACCAGCAAACTGGTAACAGAGTAATGCAAATTCACTACATAAATCAAAATAACATAACAAGTCTAAGATGGAAGTACATAAATCCCCAATATAGATTAACAATTTACTCTTCTTCAGTAGCGATTTCACCGTTTTTCTTGTTGTGCTTCCTTGCATACCTCTGGTTCCTCAAAAACTTTGGATCCATCTACAGTTATAAAACAAAAATAAATCATTAATCAATAGAAATCGATAATTTCAAAATCAATAAAAGAATTGAAAACTGAGAATACATACACCCTTGGTGGAAGTGTGGCGATGCCTCTTTGGCTTCTTGATGCCATTTTTGTGAGCCTTGTAAGACTGGTTGTGAGCGGTGTGATTCTTCGACTTCGCCATTACTGAAATTCAACACAAGAAGAGTTAAGAAGAGATAAGGGGACGATATACGAATTGAAAATTAGAGAAATTGAAGGAGGCGAAACCTAATTCAGAAGATGCGGTTGCCCTAGGGTTTTTCTTGGCGGAACAAGATCAGAGAGAACTAGAGGGAGTTTATATATGTGTGACTCTGAAACAAATGGACCGGGTGGAGACTGAGATGGGCTCTCCCATCAGGCTGTAACTTAGACAAGCCCAAAATCATAATTGATTTTTTAGTAAATTATTCTCTTTTCTACTCTTATTTCAACTTGGAATCTTGGAAACTGCATTCAACTTATTAAAAGACTAGACTCTAACCCGTATGATGTACGGGGTTTTGTAGAGTTTCATATATAAGTATCAGTTGAAAGGAGAAAAAAGGGTACGAAACCATTTGGAAAAAAAGGAAAAGGAATTAATTGGCTTTTTGAAAAGGGAGTTTAATATTGGATATCATGTTGTGGAAGCCAAAAGATATCACAAAAATAGCAAATGACTTGATAGTTAAAATACTTTAAAGTAACCAAAATGGCATGGGTTCGAATCTCTGTAGAGATTTTTTTCCTAAATATTTTTCAAAACCCTCAAAAAAGGGCGGGATTAGGGTTAATCAGGTTGCTTACAACACTGTTTAACATTTAGATATATAAAGATTAAAAAATTACTTTTTTTATATGAAATTTCATAATTATTTTATTTTTTAAAAGTATCCTTAACACTTGTTAACATAACCAAGTTGCTTGAGCTACAGTAACAAGAAGTTCCTTCAAAGGACGTATCTGGGGAATATTGTGTTCGATTCCCCAGAGGAAACAACGCTTGATCAGTGCGCATGCCTCTACGCACGAGCTGGATTGATCGTCCATCTTTAGTAGGTCGGAAACCGATGCGAAAGAAAAAAATAAAATTACTCCTACATTTAAAAAAAAATAAAAATTTCAAAGATGATTCCAATGTTTACACAGGAGATTCTTTTTGTGGAGAGCTAACTCACAATAACTCTTGAGGTAGGCTTAAAATTCATGGTTAATAATTTGAGAAAATCTTCCTTCAAAAAATAATTTGAGAAAATCTGCAACAAAAAATAAAAATTGAGAAAATCTCGTGCCATTTTTTGAAGTAAAAAATAAGAGAAAGTCTTTTTTGTTTAAATTATTAATTAATTAATTAGAGTAAATCTGTGGGTTTGTTTTTTGACGTGACTGTGATCTTTGGTTTTAATTAGAACAATTACTAAATTATCACACCCGATGACGCGTACCAACCAATCAAACCCCTACAACTGGAATTTCTTCCCAATAACCGGCTACTCCAAGTTACCATTCCCCACGGCCCTCGCATAATTTACAGGATACACCCGTAACAAGTATTGAATCACCCTCCACTATATATACGCTGAAGACAAAAACTACACAATATATAAAAGAAAGAAAAAGTGTTTTGTTTTTGTTTCTGAAATAAAATGTTTCTTTTTGATTGGTTTTATGGAATTCTTGCTACCCTTGGTCTGTGGCAAAAAGAGGCCAAAATTTTATTCCTAGGGTTAGATAATGCTGGCAAAACAACTTTGCTTCACATGCTCAAAGACGAGGTATTTTTTATTCTATTCTATCATGTTTTTTCATCATGCAACTCAAGAAGTATTAATTAATTGAAATATTTTGCAGAGATTAGTTCAGCATCAACCAACACAACATCCTACTTCGGAAGAATTGAGTATTGGGAAGATAAAGTTTAAAGCTTTTGATTTGGGTGGTCACCAAATTGCTCGTAGGGTCTGGAGGGACTATTATGCTCAGGTCATTTCTTTTATAAATGGTTTTATTAATTAATTTAATGAATTGTTAATTTAGTCATAAAATTGTTGGATCATGTCAATTTTGAAATTCTGAATTTTAAAATTCTCAACCACATTTAAATTTAGGGGTTCATAAGGACTAACATAAGATTTTTAATTTCATTGACTATTTTAAAATATAATAACCCATAGTGTCTGATACGCCTCAAATAGGAACAATTTGTATTTGTTTCGAAAACACTTATGCTTGGCTATATTACTAGTTGTACACTGTCAGTGTTCTATAGGTGTGCTGTGAACCGAGCAATGAATCACTGACGCACACGCTCATACACCTATAATAGTTTAAGAAAATGAAAGTGATTAAATATAACCACATGTGTTGGTATCTTTTCGGTGTGTTGGATACTTGACACGTCTTTAATCTGAATTGTCAGTCTTGAATGTTATCATATGTGTTTGTTTTTGCACGACTGTCCTTAACGTAATCATATGCATTGATATCATGTAAGCGTGAATGTAATCATGTGGTGGTATTCTGTGGCTTTCATGTTAATTGTAGATTTCATATGGTACAGGTGGATGCTGTAGTCTACCTGGTTGATGCATTTGACAAGGAAAGATTTCCAGAATCAAAGAAGGAGCTGGATGCTCTTCTTGCTGATGAGTCACTAGGAAATGTACCTTTCCTTATCTTAGGAAACAAGATTGACATTCCTTATGCTGCATCAGAGGATGAGTTACGTCATAATTTGGGCTTGACTAACTTCACTACAGGCAAGGGCAAGATTAATCTTTCTGACTCCAATGTCCGTCCTTTAGAGGTGTTCATGTGTAGTATTGTTCGCAAGATGGGATATGGTGAAGGCTTTCAGTGGCTTTCTCAGTATATTAAATAGGGATACAGTTCAAGTTTGCTCGTAGTACTCGATTATATCATCGTGCTGATACAGTTTCAACATTAGCATTGTAGTTTTATACTTTGCTCATGTAAATTGGATAATAATAGTTGAATGGCAGTTTTGATTAGTTTTTCTTAGTTCTGAAACATGCATGTAGAAGTTGAAAATCTTGTGTTGCAGTCTATATCGGTTATTAAAATTGCAGAATTAATAATAGTGGCTTGAATGTTACAAATGCTTTGTGTTTGTTGGGCAGTGCTTTTTCCTTTGGTTAACAATCTTCAGGACATTTATTCATATTCTTCGTTCAGAAGCCAAGCCAAATATAGGAGGCTGCAGTAATGTTAGGACACTTGGTATCAATGATATTGAATATGATAGTTGTCCCTCTTTGTCAAGATGGTACAAGTACAACACGATTGGCTGACAATTAGGTATCTTAAATATATAGTTTTTCTTTTTACAGTACCCTTGAGTATGTAGGTTTTTTTTTTATTTTTTTTTATTAAGGAACCCTTGAGTATGTAGATAGAAATTCGATTTTGAGCGTGTATAGAAAAATACTACTACCAACTTTCTCTCTTCAGCCTCCGTCCAACTTTCTAAAACCATGTTTCTTCTCGTTCATCCATAAAGAGTGATTTAATGTCAATTTTTGACTCGAAATCTTCCAAACAGTGTGCTCTTTACTAATTATTATTTAAATAAGTGATTTTTATGTATATTTTTTTTGTTGTTGTTGTGATTTTTGCCGTCTTTGTTCGTAGTTGTGTGACGTTTTACTTTTCTGTCTTTTTTTTTAGGGATTTTACTTTTCCGTCTTGTTACGGAGTTTTATGCAATTTACATAAATGTTGTGAGTTTGTTCGCAAATTATCTTTTTGTTTTAGCTAATTTACATTCTATTGATGTACTTTATCAATTTAATTAAATAAATAAATATCGTTTATTTTTAAAAAATAAAATACAAGAAAAATATATGTTTAAGAGATATTTATATTTTTTTTGCCTAATGTTTAGAGATATTTATATTTTTTTTGCCTAATGTTTAGAGATATTTATATATTTTTTTGCCTAAAATCAGAGATATTTTTTGGACCAGATATATGTTAAATGAGCAATCAAAATTTATATCATTTTTAAAAGCTCCTTTATTTTGGAATTTGAATAATCAATCTCTTAAAATTAAAAGTGAAAAAAAGATCTTTTCCATACAAAATTTACTTCGTTTTTTTAATTTCTTTTTGTATCTTGCATGATAACATCCCCTTACCGGCCATTCTAGTGTAACTCGTGTAAAATTTTGTTAGTCAGCATATCTGCATATAAGTACAACAATAAACAAACCATTAATAACCGGCACTATAATGTCATTAAAAAAAACAATTGTTCGTCCTCCCTTTTATGTTTAAGGTAGTAAACATGAGATCAATATTAAGTGGATCCCACCTCCTTCAAATGTTTTCAAGCTCAACACAAATGACTCATATTCGTCACTCTGCCACTCCAGAATGCAGAGGTTTAGAGACTCCAAGGGTGGTTATATTCGTGGTTTCACCTGTAATCTTCATCGTTTTACTTCGACTATGGCGGATTTGCGAGGGTTAATTCATGGATTAAAGTTGGTTAGTAAAGGTGCTTGGATTGGAGGGGGATGAAAACTTCTTCCATTATATTAGGGATTGTAATGAATCTAAAACATCTTGAAAATCACCCAATTGTCGGCACCACCATTGCTCATATCGTAAATGGCATTCATTTTAAAACACATTTTTTTGCTAAAGTGACACCTATTTTAAAACGGAGGAAGTACTTGCACTTGCTTGGATTACCAACTGTCTCATGACTTGACTTATAAATAAAAATTCATTGTTTTGGAGTATCCCGCGTCTCCTCTGTCTTCACCTCTGCTCTCAGAAGTTATGAAGACCATTTTTCGGGGAAGGATTCTCTACATTTACTATTTGGTATCTTCAGTGCATCTTATATATATGTTGATGATTATAATAAATTATTTAAATGACTGAGAAAGTTGAGAGAGAGACAAAGTCACCAAAGGTAGACAATCCCAACCCTCATTTTCCTGCAATTTAGTCTCCCTTTTCCTGCTTTTAGCTTTTTTCCAAATGTACCATAACAACAAATATTAGAGATAACTGATCATGTGTACCAAGTAAAAATGTCTTTATACATGTGTTAATTATTTAAGATATGCTGGCACATAATAGCTAAAATCAATACAAATATGATAATTTCCTCAGCCAGGGTGCTTAAAGCTCCAGTTTTCGAGGTCTTAATGTGCAAGGAATTAGAGAAGCTCATTACCATCCCCATATACTACCTTTGGTCTACCTATTCTGTTTATTGAACTTTGGGACGGCACATAGAGGCCAATCGTCAATGAAAGGATATTAAAGAAGGGAATTTACAGTCTATTTGATATACAAAAACAGCACCAACCTCCGTTCACGTTCTGCTGAGTGTGCATCCTAACAATAACAACATTTTTAAGAACTTCGGCTAAACTACCTCTTCATTTTCATGTCAACTTCATTACTAAGCATTTTTTCATATTCCCGTTCCAGCTGCACAAAGGAATATTCTACAAGTAAGAACACATAGGGCGCAAAAGCAATTTCTCCAATTCCTAGGAATAATAATCAAATTATAATTAACTGTTACTACCTTTGCTTGATTAAGGGCCAACTTCATCCTCCTGTAATCTTCTTGCGCTTTCTTAGAACGGAACATAGCCTGCACTCGTATTACACTTCTCTCGACACGTTCTTCGGCTTGTTTCCTACCAGTCCGAAAGAATTCCTCCTCTGCATCACTTTGCTGATTCTGATCTCCCGATTCTTCCTCGGTATTAATCCGGAGCCCACGGAAGCCCTTTCTCTTTAAACGCCAACGCAACACTGCTTTCTCAACCACGCCAACTGACCAAATGATTTTACAATATTGTTTCCGTTGTTGAAAGCACCTGAAAGCAGCCTGCATTGTATCAATTGATTTGTTAAAGCTTAGTTGCTGAACTGACGAATAAAGGATCAACTGAAATCAATCTTAATTCACTCGATCAGTATAAAAATGATAAATAAATAACGTGTCTTGCTACAAAATATCGGTAATGATGAAGGCAGTAAGTGTAGCTCTTACTTGAATCTTGATAGCTTGACGGCGCATGTTGAGAAAATCTCTACGAATCTTCCATGTGCGGAATCTATGTTGTATTCGAGCAGCAGCAGCCATCGTTTTCTTTGTCTCAAAATTGCGGAAGGCATGCTGAATCTTCATTGCTGCAACTATTTTGCGCGCTTCAGCTTCTGGGCTGGAAAACTCAACTGCCTCTGTTTGTAACTTTAAGGAATGCTGCCTATATGCTTCTTGTATGCGTGCTGCTGCATCGGCAGCTGTCCGGTAAGCTGCCAGTGTATCTTTCACATAGAGCTGCTCCTCGGTAAGGTTCTCGGAATTTAGTGGATCATCCGTACTAGTTTCCAGTGAGCCGCTGATATTTCCAGCTAAGCTCATGTCATTGAACTGCTCAACTAGAGACTTTTCCGAAAGATAAGCTGCTAAGCCATGATAACCCCTCGTATAAGCAAGATCAGCGGCAGTACATCCACCAGGGTTTTGGTGAGTTGGATCCGTGACCAAGTTTGGCTTTGCCCCAGCTGACAACAAAGTTGCAACCATTTTCTCCCTGAAGACACAATGTTTAAATCAAATATAGAAAAAAATATTTCATTCAGAGTTCCATGACCCTATTTTACTTAAATTCAAGCTACATTCATATAGGTTATTATAATCTCTAGTTATCTACAAACAGAAAGGAACTTGGATGCTGAAACCATGTAAGAAATGGATTCTTAGGCCAATGTTTACATTAGAACTAATGGTGTTGTCATGGACCAAGTCAACCAACTACTTGAAAGGCTTAAAAATCCATTACGTGAAGATATGAATGGTTTTTATATTATATACAAGGGTTTTGTTAACTGGTGCCCCCGGGGCACTGGTTAAGAAACTAAAAGTGGAAAGAAAAGACAAGATTTGTATTGAAAAAAACACTTTTTCAACTTTCAAAAAGTATAATACACTATTTCCAAGGTAATATTTCCTTTTATAATTCCTTAACAAGTGCCCCCGGGGTACTTATTAACATTTCCCTATATATAATACACCCACTTGCACATGAGTCATTTGGACTTGAAGCATGGACAATGCACCGGCTCACTTACCTTGGATTAAAAA
>Ga0315914_1009254_pt1 | contig 12758 bp, 5 predicted proteins | sample MpolenodulesMG_FD_203920 | JGI IMG/M metagenome (GOLD analysis project Ga0315914, IMG submission 203920) | Medicago polymorpha root nodule microbial communities from Los Angeles, California, United States - elongated nodules | ecosystem: Host-associated > Plants > Roots > Nodule | place: USA...
CTCTCTTCTTCTCTTTCACAACAACGTTTCATTTGATTTGATCCTTCTTCCGTATATCTTCTGTTGTGACATCACTTTTTCTTCTTCTTTTTTCTCTTTTGCTGTTTCTTGTTTTTGTTCTGTTGTTTTGTTTGGGATGGCTGGTGTTTCTAACAGAACTCGTAGCAAGAATGTTCCATTGTTTCGTAGTCTTTCTCCTGATGTGTCATTTTATTCGAAACCAAAGCGGCGAAAGAATGATGAAGATGATAAGGGTTTGGACAATGTTTCTGGTTTTTCTAGCAAAACTTGTAGCAAGAGTGTTCCGTTATTTGGTGTTTCTAGCAGAACTCGTAGTAAAAGTGTGCCATTGTTTGGTTGTCTTTCTGTCGATGGTTCATCGAAACGGAGAAAGAGTGATGAAGGTGAAAAGGGTTTGGACTTTGCTTCTGGTTTTAAGAAAATGAAGGTAAAAGAAGAACCTTTTGTTGTTCCTGAGAATGCTAAGGTTATTATTTCCATTGATGATGATGATGATGATGATGATGTGAAGATGGTTGAGAAAAAATGTGGTTTGGAAGAAGATAACCCGATTTCAATATGTTCTGATGAGTATGGTGAGAGTGATGAAGAAGATTCTGTTGGTTTTGGTGGTGATAATGAAGAAGAAGAAAAGGAAGAAAAAGGTGATGATGATGTTAAAGAGGAAGTAAAAAAGGATGAAAGTAAAGGTAGTGGAGGAAATGGTAATATTGATGTCAAAGATGAAAACTTTGTTGATGAAAAGTGTGGCTTGGCACATGAAAACGTGATTATAATAGATACAGATGAAAATGGTGAAAGTGATGAAGAAGAAGAACACTCTGTTGGTTCTGATTCTGATAATGCTGCTGCTGCTGATGATGATGATGTTAACGAGGGAGTAAAAAGCGATGAAAGTGGACGAATTGACGAGTTTGCTGATGAAGATTCTGATGAGAGTGAGGATGATGATTCTAGTGATGATTTTAAAGTTGAGGAGCTGAATGAGATTTCTGACAATGATGATGACAGTTCTTCTGACTCTCCTTATGTTGATGAGAAGGAGGAGAAGAAAAAGGGTTATAGAAAAGATTTCAATGTGGTGGAGAAGTTGGTTAGAGAGGTGATGGATAGACAATGTGGAATTTCTGAGAAGAATAATGAGAATAGTTCATCTTCCACAAGTACTGATCATGCCAGTGTTTCCTCTAGTATCTATGTGAAAAAGGGTTCTTCTTCTAAACTGGATGGAGTATCAGAGACACTGAAAGCAGAGAGTGTTGATGTGAAAATGAAAAACGTCTCTGATGAAAGTGTGAATGTTGGAGTGAATGCCAAATCCAAAGACAATGTTGGTGATTCTGATCAAGGAAAAGATCAATATGTTGGAGGAGTTTCTTCGGTTCAAACAAAGCAAGAGAATGAAGTGCTATGGGATGAATTGGATACATCCCTTAGAGAAGAAGATTCTGTATCAAAGGTAAACCTCCTCTTTAAGCACATTTAAATTGAACTTTGCATATTAATTTTAATTTGTGTACTATAGGACTGTTGCTTGAGCTGATTTTGAACTGAAATTATTTATATGTTTAAACTTTGGTTCTTTTTCATACCAGAATGAAACATCAGAGGGAAAAAAAGCAAAAAGTGTAAATGTTGCCATAGCCAAATTCAAATCCAAAGTCAAAGACAATGCCAAACCTAATAACAGTGTGAATGTTGCTGACTATGATAAAGGAAAAGAAAATTATGTCAAAGGTTTAGATGTTGGAGGAGTTTCATTGGTTCAAACGAAGGAATCAGATAAAGAGAAAATGATGGAGAACAAAGGAAGGGACTATAAAGGTATAGCTAACATCCCTATTGTGAAGAAGAAGGAATCTATTTATAACAATGGTTTGAATCAAAGCGTCAAAAGCACACTTTTTATGCCGAAGGAGTTGGGTTTACTTGAACTGCTTGGTAAATGCCTCTGGGACGACAAGAATACCGTTAAGGATGATTCAATTGTGTTGGAGATGAAGGATATTGGCGTTGATCAGCAAGATATGCAGAAACCACCGACTTGTGTTAAGACACCTCATGAACGGATATGGAGCCTTAAAAAGGTGGAAAATGTGCTAAAAACCAAGGAGGAGGAAGAGCAGGAACCGTTATGGGATGAATTGGATACATCCCTTAGAGAAGAAGATGCTGTATCAAAGGTAATCCTCGTCTTTTAGAACATTTAAATTTGACCTTTGCATTTTAATTTTAATTTGTAAACTATAGGACTAGTGCTTAAGCTGATTTTAATTTTTAATTTACATTGTTTATATGTTTTAACTTTGGTCTAAATGATATCTATAAGATACTCAATGAGATTTGTAAGGAGAAATTAGTAACATAGTGTGTTACCATCTGCAGATTGGAAATTTAAGGACAAATGAAGCTACACAAGAAACAAACGGAAATCCATCATCTCGTTGTGAACATGACACTTTTCTCGACGAACAGATTGGTATATATTGCAAATTTTGTGGTGTGGTTATTACTGAGATCAAAGATATCTCACAACTAGTGGTAAGCAAGGTTTCATTTTGATCATGTACATTAACTTGGTTAATATTTTTATTTTGATCTAGTGAAATTTTAACAAACTATTGTTATTCTGCAATACACATTATTTTGTCTTTCTCAAAATACGTAAAAACTGATATCAAAATAAGGATTAACTGTTGTGGTATCCATGTAGTTTAAATATTTTTGTGTTTAGTTTTATTTTATTATGATTTATGTTTATTCTGATTTGATAATGGTATTCGTTGGTGGTAGGAGGCACTGATGTTTGTACCTTTGGTTTTATTTTCATTTTAATGAAAACTAGTTCAAGTTTTGGATTTTTAGTTGACTCTAAACCGAGCTAGTTGTTCACACCTTTAATAGTAATTTGTTTTGAATCGTGATGCCTAGATAGTACTAGTTAACTATATTCGCATTCTTTTCGTTTTCTCAAGATATGTACACACTGAAGAGTAAATTTGGAATTTATTACTCGTGGATTAATATTGTTTAAATAAGTTCGTTATCTGCTACACCTGATACTAAACAAAAGTATTTAAGTCTTTTTGAATTCTTTTGTTTTTTCAGGTTGTCAAAATTAATGAATAAAACGGTATAATAAAAGTAAATGACCTTGAATTTTGTATTGTTTTCTCTGATTTGATTATGATATTTGTTTATAGTAGGCATTATTTGCATCCTTGTGATAAACATGGTTTGATCATTATTATTTGTATAAGAAAAATTACTTGCTTAATCTAACAATGTACTGATATATGGTTATACCTAACAATGACTGTATAAGAGGCACTGAATTTTTGCATATTTGTTTTGTATATGACCCAGTATGAAAGAGTTTTGAATGAAGGATCCGGAAGAAGAGATTCATTAGATGATTCGGTCAATTCCTCACTCTTTGATGGCTCTCAGTTCAATGTTTCTGATAATGGTTCGGAGACTAATTTCTCTTGCAATGAAGGCACAGTTTGGGACCTAATTCCTGGTGTGAAACAAAAATTATATCCTCATCAACAAGAAGGCTTTGAATTCATTTGGAAAAACTTGGCAGGGAATACCAATCTTCGGAAGTTAAAGAAAGCTGTTCCTTGCAGGGAGGGTGGCTGCATTATCTCCCATGCTCCTGGAACCGGAAAGACAAGGCTGGCTGTAGTATTTCTCATGGCTTATTTGAAAGTGTTCCCGAAATGCTTGCCGGTTATTGTTGCTCCTGCGAGTTTGTTACATACTTGGGAAGAAGAATTCAAAAAATGGGACATTCCATTTCACAATTTGAACAATCTTGAGTTATCTGGTAAAGTGCATGATGATGTTGTTAATTTGCTTAATTGGTCTAATTCACAGCATAGTATGGATACAATGCGGATGGTGAAACTGATTTCGTGGTACAAAGAAAAGAGCATTCTTGGAATAAGTTACAGTTTGTACGAGAAGCTAACCAGAGGAGGAGGGGAATCTGACGGTGAGAGAGGGGAAGATGAGAAAAAGAAAAAACAATCAAGTGTGGAGAAAAGAAAAGAAATTATGGGAAATGTTCTACGTAAAATTCCTGGTTTGTTGGTGCTTGACGAAGGACATACGCCAAGAAACAAAAAAAGTGGTATTTGGCAAGTTTTGTCGGAAGTTCAAGCACGAAAGCGAATCATCCTTTCTGGAACTCCTTTCCAGAACAACTTCATGGAACTATACAACACTTTGAGCTTAGTGAAGCCTTCTTTTCCTAACACGATGCCACACGAGCTGAAAAAGTTTTGCCAGAAGAAGGACCATAAAAAAGCATCTAAAGAATGGATTTGGGAACCGGTTCCTGAGGAAAAGATCAAGCAATTAAAATTGCTTATGGATCCCTTTGTTCATGTTCACAAAGGCGCGATCCTTCAAAGGATGCTTCCCGGGTTAAGAAAATGTGTGTTGCGTTTGATGCCGGACAGCTTTCACAAGAAAATTCTTGAGGGGATTCAAAGTTCAAAGAATACACTGAGCTTTGATTTTAAGGAGACATGGGCATCAGTCCATCCGTCTCTTCTGCTCGAATGCGACCTTTTGGAAGAAGAGGAGTCTGTTCTCGACAAGGACCGGCTAGAAAAGCTTAGATTGAACCCCAATGCAGGCGTCAAAACAAAGTTTTTGGTGGAGTTTGTTAGACTTTGTGCTGCTTTAAATGAGAAAGTTCTTGTGTTCAGCCAATACCTCAGTCCTTTACGCTTAATTATAGAGCAGTTATTAAATGAGCAGTTATTAAAATGGACGATGGAGAAGGAAATCCTCTTCATTTCTGGAGAGGTAAAGGACAGGAAGTCCTTAATCGATACCTTCAATGATGAAAACAGTCAAGCGAAGATTCTCCTTGCAACAACAAAAACTTGTTCCGAGGGAATCAGCTTGGTTGGAGCTTCAAGGGTTGTACTACTCGATGTCGTATGGAATCCCTCTGTTGAAAAACAGGCTATTAGTAGAGCTTATAGAATTGGGCAGAAGAAAGTTGTCTACACATACCATCTACTCACTGAAGGGACTAGAGAGTGCGATAAATTTCGCAAACAGGCCAAAAAGGACCGGTTATCTAAACTAGTTTTTTCGGCTAAAAATGATGATAATAAGGAGGAGTTGAGGAGCTGTGCAGCGAACATTGAAGATAGAATTCTTGATAAGATGATTCGGCATGAAAAGCTCCAAGACATGTTTGTTGAGTGTTTGGTACAACCGAAGGAGCGAGAATATTGATTATGATGAATGTTAACTTTTCTATCAGTCCAGTTCTTTAAAGGTAAGATAATTTCTGGTGGATCAGATTCAATTAGGTGTTTTGTTCTTATTTTTTGTTAGCACTCATGATGAATCAGTGATTTATTTTGACAGAAGATTTATTGAAACATAAAAGCTTAGTTGGTCTTATGTGCACAAACAAGTTAGTATCGCACCATACCGTGCACAAGATTATTTTCCACCATTGGATCATTAAATCTCTTCATATTTAATTTAATTTAATAGTGCGATTTATTTATCAGATGATAGAAAAACAACCTTCTGCATGGTGCACCATAGACTTGGCCTCATAATTAAACAAATTAGGAAATACATTTGTGTGCCAATGACATATAAATATTGTCATTGTTCCTAATATACATTATTTATATTTTAATTGAAAAATTTTAAACTATGTATAGTTTGGGGTAACAAGGTTTACACTTTGAAGAAGGGACTGTAATCTGATTTGATTTATGGTTCTTCATTTTTCAGGGGACCTTTGATCCGGCTGGTACTAAAATGTCTGCAAGAGCATATGGATAATCTGAATATATAACATTATATTCAGATTCTTATTTGGTATTTACATATTTTGTATCTAAAGAGTCCTACAATTAACTTCAATACACTATCAGTATCCTGAAATTGAGAGCAATGCTACAATTTGTCTTGATTGACTTTTTAACTTAATTATATATTTCAATAGTTTATCCAATTAGTTTAAGGGTGTGTTTGGATGGAGGGTTTAGGAGGGGAGGGCTTACTTTTTTTTAAAAAAAATTCGGACATTATAAAATTATTTTTAGAAAATTGAATTAACATGATAAATGATCATAAAATACATCAAAAACATTTAACTTATTTTGAAAAAACATTTTACATTGTTTGTAATTTAAAAAATAAAAATGAACCCTCCCCTCCCTTCCCTTCTTAAACCCTCAATCCAAACACGCCCTAATGATTTATTTCCACCATAAATATTTTTAACTTAAATGTATGTATTTTCTCTCATACTTTTGAAGTGTTTATAACTGAAATTTGGAACAATCATAGTTACACTCCTTTTTCTCTCTATACTTTTATCTATCTAGATATTCGCTTTGATATTTAGGATAAGCATAAATTGATTTAAATATTACCACATACCCTTCTAAAAAAAAATTGTAAATGTTGAACCATAAATTATTGAGTGTGAAGTTTCAATTATACTTTAGGTTAAATTACACATGTGGTCTTTTAACTTTGACGTTTGTAATAGATTGATCTTTTAAGTTACTTTTGTCACACATAAGTCCTTTAAGTTTGTAAAAGTTTTCAATTTAGTTCCTCTGTTAACTTAAGTTTGTAAAAGTTAAAGGACTTATGTGTGACAAAAATAACTTAAAAGACCAATCTATTACAAATCTCAAATTTAAAGAACTTAAGTGTAATTTACCCTATACTTTATAGACACATATAACAATGGTGGCGCAGCTAGTGACTATGATGGATTAGAAATTTGGCATTATGATAAAAAAAAAAAAAAAAGGGCTAATTTTGGAAAAGTTACGATTTCAATGAAAATCCATTTTTTGGGGTTTACATGCTGCTACATTCATTTTTATTTTTATTTTTATTTCAATATGGTGTGTTGATATTGATATGAGAGGACTTACAGATATCTAATCAATCTCACTTAACCTTGCTCCATTTCACCCAAATCTCAGACTTACAGTTTCTTGAATTTTCCAAACTTCATGCGACAACATCAATTCTTTTGATATTTATATTTGATTCAAATGAATCAAAGATTTGGGTCTTGTGTTATGAGTAATCCAACGAAAAGCCATGGCATGAATTAAAGTATTGGTTGATTTTTGTTATTTTCCAGATTTGAATGTTTCCTACTTGGGTTTAATTTAACATGCTTTTCGTTCTTTCATTCAATTCATCGCATGGAACAGACCAAACCTAAACTAATTTAATTAAATTTGTGTGCAATTGATGAAGTAAAGCCCACAATCATTTAATCTTGACTCTCTTCTACATGTGAATGAAACAATATTCTTCATATAAAAGGAACAAACAGTTTCTGTCGAACACCATGAGTCCAGGAACTTCGGCACTTAAGTGTCGATGGATTATACTGAATTTCGGCGGTTAACTGCCGCCCGTTATATTTTGCGGTAGTTAACTGTCGAAGGGGCATTTGAGTAATTTACATGTGTTTTTTCAGCCAAACGTAACGTGTCATCAGCAGTTTTCTTGAAGGTTTGGGAATAATTGTAAAAAAATTGCTCCAAGTCCGTTAATCTTCAAGCTACAAAATACAATTAATTAAAGTTGTAACAGGCAACAACTGTCACGTTTGAAATATAATGTAAGTTTCTTTAATCTTAATTCAAGTATATGAAACCTATATAAGACACTAACTACTTATATTTGCTGTTAAAAAATTCAGCCTTAATATTTGATACACCTTCTAATGAGAATTGAACTAGATAAGTTAATGGAATAACAAGAGTTAAGTCCTCCAAACTTTCGAAGGTATGTTTGATATTCGATAAGTGTTGGCGTATTCGATAAGTGTCGGCGTCTGACACACACAACACGTAACTATTGTTGTAATTTTATTTAATAATTTATTTTAAAGTTGATTATTATACTTATTATATTAATTATTTTTCTCATTACCAAAAAAAAAAGGACACTACCAAAAAAATATTAATTATTTTTCTCTTTTGAATGAGTTCTACGAATGTTAAGGAATTGATTGTTGTATCTTGTGGAGTATTAGCTTTGAGATCATTCATATTGGATATTGACATGTGACGGTGAAGTACTATGATTTCACATGTCTCGGTCAAATTCGATAAGTTTACTTACTCTATTTTTTTTTAGGAACTCTATTTTATTTTATTGAAAGTTGCATTAGTTTGATAACGATATTTCTTGTTGTTTATTACTTTATAATAATCATATGTTTAATTTTTTCAAAATGCATATTGAAATATTCTTTTTCTCTCAAATTGTTACAGGATCAGTGTCTTTTTTTAATAACAAATGTTATTAATTGTTAATATTAATTTTTTCTCCTTTGTTTGAGTTTAAATCCAGAACCTTTAACTATTTATCTATTAGCTCAAATCAGTTGAGTTATTTAACCCTCAAATCAACATGTCTAGTACCAACACCAACGTCTTAGTTGATGATTCGGAGGAGACTTTATTGATTCCTCCTTATTCCCATTCACAATATAAACTTCTCTAAAATACATATTCCACTTTGGTAACTTTATGTTTTGATCATATCAATGACTTTTTCTATTTTCTCTCAATTCTCTTTTATTAAAATGATATTTTATTTTAATCATTCATCTAACATTCTCTCTTATTAAAGTTCTTAAAAGTCATAAAAACTAAAATCACACAAATATATTCCCTTAAACACCCACACAATACCTTCTTAATTTTTTGAGAGAACCTTCTTAATTAGTTATGTACAAATTGGTGAATTATTCTATACACTTTTACTAATTATTATAATCTGATAGCTGTCTCATACATCATGTCATCGCCATGCTTACTATGCATCATTGTATTCCTTTGCCGTCTCTTTCCTACCTTTCCTATTTTGTACTCCCTCCTCCGTTCCATAATAACTGAGTTATTTGCAAAAAAAATATTCTCTCAAAAAAATTGATTCATTTCACTTTTCAATACAATATTAATTACTCTTTTTTCCAATTATAACACTAATTAATACTACTTTCACCACTCCCAATTCAGTATATTCTACTTTGCATTTATGATAAAGAAGAATGCACCAATAGTTTATAAGGACACTCAAAACCATTTTTCTCTCTCTTTCACTTATACATTTTTTCTTAATAAGTGTGGAATGAGACAAGGCTCAATTAAAATAGTTAGGAGGAACTAATGCATGTCACTTTTGTTTCCCAAAATACAATCTGAAATCTGAATGTATAATGCTATAAAGATAAAGATTGTGGGATCATTTCCTATTATTTAGCTACCTACAGTTCCTATATTCCTACGTCATCATCAAATCTCAGCCTCAATATTTGGAGAAAGTGCTAAATCCATTATTAAAGAAAAAAAAAGGGGTGCATTAGTTTGTGTGGTCCTAACTCCTAACTAAGTTACCATTGAGTTTGTTGGACTAATTTTTAAGATATAAATAAATTTGGAAAATACTAACCACAAAGTCAGGTAATGGTGTTTAAATAATAATTCATCTTACTCTTGAGAAATCAATTTGTTAAATGATTATTTGTTGATATTAATTTCAACAAGACTCGATTAAATTACTATCTAACAAAACAAATATTTTTACCTTGAATTCTTTCAAAAAAATAAAAAATATCTTGAAAAATATTTCTATGATATACATCAATCACAATTAATGTTTAAAACTCATTCTAATTTTCGTTGAATTTGAGTTCGTTAGAAATTCAAACAATGAGATGATTTTCTTGCCCAGTTCACCAAATACCAATAAAACGGTATTTGATTTTTTTTTTCTATTTATAAAGCTACAATGTCGTCCCCAAATCCATAATCAAGTCTATAATAACTTGATTATGTGTTCGGTTCTCCTTAAATTTGTGTTCTCCTCCATTTTGATCTATTTTCTTTCATTCTTCAAGGCCCCTAAGATATTATCTCTTCCCTTTGATCTATTTTTAATGCATTTTTTTTTTGGGGGTGGGGGGGGATTTTAGAAAAATAACATGGATAAAATAAGATACTTTGTACTTGAATAAGGAGCATGGTGGTTTGGAGGTTAAAGGAGTTTAATTTAACTTTGCTTGGTAAATGGTGTTGGAGGATGTTGGAAGATTTAAATAGTTTATGGTATACGGTATTATGTGCTCGTTATGGCCAAGAAGGGGGGAGGTTGAGTGTAGAGAGGGGTGATGGATCAGTGTGGTGGAAGACTATGAGAATTATTAGAGAAGAGGTGGGACATGTGGAGGGAGGGTGGTTGAGAGACAATATTAGTCGGAAGATGGGGGATGGGAACTCTACCCTGTTTTGGGTTGATTTGTGGTTGGATCGTATGCCTCTAAATAAGTTGGCAACTGTGATGGATATGTTTTCTATGGGGTGGGGGTCAATGGAGAGGCATGGAAGTGGTGTCGGAGGTTGTTCGCTTGGGAGGAAGAGCTGGTGAGGGAGTGTGTAGGGCGTCTAACTCTAGTTGTTTTACAGGTTGGATCAGTTTATAGATGGATTTGGCATTTGCATTCATCTCAGTGTTATTCTGTTAGTAGTGCTTCCAACAAACTATCAGAGGTGGACATTAATCAGCACCATAATTCTCATAAATTTGTCAGGCTAAGGTTGTTCCTCTTAAGGTATCTATTTTTGCTTGGAGGTTTATGCGTAATAAAGTGCCAACAAGGGATAATTTGTTACAATGGCGCATCATAGCAGATACTGTAACACCCCGTTTTCCCAACAATGTAAATAATACAAGTAATTAGAGTATTCAACGTAAAACGGAATGTCACACTTCAATTAAAATATAAATAGAGTAAAGTTACTATTTATTAAAACCACTTTAACAAAACATCGCAGCGGAAAATAGATTCATAGTTCAACAACTTTGGCACTACGGCCTCAACATAAACAACTTAATTAAAAATCTTAATTCAAAGAGGTTCAATAACATGGTTCATAAATAATAATACACAACAGTGGAAAACAAGTAAATAATCCCCATCCCGTTACGTATCAGAGCGACCCTAAGACGACGCGCAAGAGACTCAACTCACATCAACAGTTAAGCTTGGTTATCTGCACGTTACCAACATAGGGGCAACATTCAAACGACTCAACTCACATCAACAGCTAAGCTTGGTTATCTGCACGTTACCAACATAGGGGCAACATTCAAACAGAAGGGGTGAGATTTCACATTCAATAATAATAAGCATATAATTCATCAACGGAACTTAACAACCTAAACAACAATAATTAACAGCAATAATAGTTCACATACACTTATCATCAATAATGTTCCACATATGCTTCATTTATTTTCACTTAGCATTTAAATCAACAACAACAATAACAACAACAACTACAACTCAACATTAACGATAACGCAACGACGCAACAACAACTCGACTATGCAGTATGCATGTGATACAAATCAACGTGTTAGAGGAAAAAGCTCTTCAAGCAACGCTGGAGTAATAAACTCCTAAAATCAACGTTGGAGCATAGCTCCTAAAATCAACACTGGAGCAGCAAACTACTAAAGGCCAGCTGGAGCAAATAACTCCTCAAAGACAACGCTGGAGTAACAAACTCCTAAACACAACGCTAGAGTATAAACTCCTAGAATTAACACAATATGAATGATTAATATTCAACAGGGCATGGGCCCCCAACTTTATATGTGTATGCATGGACTCAACAACTTATTCAACAACAACGTACAACATCAACGACTTGACGACATCAACAACATTGACAACATCAACAACAACGTAAGACATCAACGACAACGTCAATAACAACGTACATCTCCAATATCATAATCTCATAGATATTCATCAAGTTAATTCAACATATGCATTTCATATCATAGTTCATCAACATATAAACATTCATGTAATAGTTCATCATTTAATTGCAACATCATATAATCATCATGTTAATTCAACATAGGCATTCATATAATAAATCATCAACATATATACATACCTTCATTTGATATTTCATCAATCAAGGTTATTCATGACAAACAAAGTTAGACTCATCACAACATAGGTTAAATACTCTTAAACACTATAATTGAACTCATAGTACACAAACTTTGAAGTTTAGAGACAATCCATAAGTTTTGGGTTGACTTAGAAACAGTTATGTGGAATTTTCATAAAATTTCACTAAGACCTACTTGGAGTATTTTCATCATAACTCAAAAACCAAAAATCGTTTTCACGTCAAACCAAAGCCATTGGAAAGCTAACAAAATTATCTAAAACTTTCATGTTTACACCAAAGGCCAATTCAAAATAGAAACGTGTGAAAAAGACACAAGAACATGAAAAAGGGTATGCTGTTACAAGGTTACTCGCCGTGGTGAGTTGGAGGCGAGTAAACACTGCTTTCTGCCACATATAGCTCGCTGTGGCGAGTTGGAGACGAGCAAACACTGCTCTCTGTCAAAAAGTGCGATTTTTAACCCCAAAAACCCAATTTTCATCAACCTCAACCCCAAAACTGATTGGAAACACAACCTATGATCATTCTACAATCTAAACATCAATTATCTATGAATTCTACGGTCTTTCTACAACTCTTAACAACCAATTCTACGTGTTCTATCATCAATTACCCGATTCTTAACCCTAATTCTCAAATTCTCATGAACAACAACAAAACTACATGCTAAATTCAATTTCAGAATTATACCACTTAAGATTAGAGAATATT
>Ga0315914_1009255_pt1 | contig 12756 bp, 6 predicted proteins | sample MpolenodulesMG_FD_203920 | JGI IMG/M metagenome (GOLD analysis project Ga0315914, IMG submission 203920) | Medicago polymorpha root nodule microbial communities from Los Angeles, California, United States - elongated nodules | ecosystem: Host-associated > Plants > Roots > Nodule | place: USA...
TTTCATTCTCACAAAAAAATTTATTTTGTTTTTGGTCTTTAATGGATATAATTTTAACGTGTTTTTGACATTTTTTGAACATAATATGAATATATAAATGTCGAATATAATAAACGGACATAACATGGATATAATTTGAACATAAAAAAGTTATAATTTTGCCATTTATATGAACATAAAATGGTCATTAAGGACGAAAAACAAAATAAAAAAATTTGTGAGGATGAAAACATTAAGTTTAATTTTTTAGGGACTAAAATCAAAATTCGCTATATTTATAAGGACGAAAAACTTATTTAACCCTATATTTAATTCATTGATCACCTGCAACAAAAAGGAGCAATCCCAGTAGGAACAAGAACGAGGTTATGATCGAATGTGATTCCATTGAGATACAAATCTTAAAACACGAGAGACACCGATTATTATCTGTCTATCTAATCTAACTAACCTAACTGAATAACGTATTCTTCTTAAAAGAAAGTTTACATATTCGATGTCATTTACGTTTATCTTTCGTTTTTAAGTATGTGACAAAGGAATACATAACGAAGCATAATAATGATTCTTTCGAGTTGAATTTTCTCCATTTCTCTCAATTGTTACATCTACACCATTAAAGTGATATACTAATAATAATATAAAGAAAAGAGGATATTAAATGCACGATTGAGATGTAGCAATTGTGAAAAACTTGCTTCTTTTTTTTAAGGAAGGACTAGTTACTTGTTTATGTCCCAAATTGATTAACGAACAAGGCAACTATTATTATTATTATTAGAACTAATGTCTTCGGACATTGGTTAAGAAAACAAAATGGTAAGTTTTGCATTGAAAACAACATTTTCAACACTTTTAAAGTATTTGATTTTAAAAGTTTCAAGAAATTCTTATTATACTTGTTTTCTTAACTAATGTCTCGGAGACATTAGTTAGCATTTCCCATTTTCTAATTGGTTTTAATTGTTCTTATGTCATATAAATCATATATAATTAAAAAAAGTTATACTGTTTAAACCTTTAAATTTTGAGGCTTCATTTTGAATTTCAAGCGTAATTTATGATATTAACATAATTTTAGTAATTTTAGTTAAATTGACTTGTCTTATGATATCTAAATAATCGATCCGGTCTAAGTTAGGACCAGATTCAGCTCTAGCCAAAGATATGTCTCATCTCTTATACACCTCTAATTTTGTGTATGTTTTTACGATTGACATTATTTTTTTTTTCAAGAGAAGTTATCCCACAAATAGTTGTTCAACATTCTCTTATTACGATAAGGTGATTGATAGTTATTCTCTCTAGACACACAACACTGTTACGTAACAAGGAATTAATTATATATGAAAAAAAACATAATCGTCCAATCATTTTAAACACATGCAGATGGTTGTATTACGTCGACAAAATAGAGCCTCTAACAATCACAGTATATTAATATTGAACTCAGAGCTTCTGGAGATCTAACTATTCCAAGAATATTTTTTTGTATGTACATAGAATTGCTTCAAACGCCTGTTTAAGAAACATTGTTCAATTAGCCAACAAGTCATCACTATCTACCGGGCCAGAAAATTTAGTGTGTAAAATGTCAAAGCAGAAAACATATACAATAATATTATTCTAAAGGGGGGTCTCATCCTACATCTCTAGTGAGGAACTTCCTAAAAAATTAAACCAACACCAAAAAAATTAGGCTCCCAATGCCACCATAGATGCACCACTCAGAAGCCAAATGAATGCAGTTAACATGGCTTTCATCGTTCTACTTTGCCATTTGACTTGAAGACTTCCTTTCAAGTGATCTAACCTTCTCAAGCAGCTCTTGGATGGTAGTTGATGCTTCCTAAAACCAAAGACAAATCTTGTGAACAACATTACTAAAAAATAAAAATAAAACAATCGATTTAATGCATTTGTAGTGCGAGTGTGAACTGAGTGTGAACAGATTTACACTGACAACAAAAGAAAATCTACTATTTTATTATGTCACCTCACTTTTGTTATAGAGTATTTTGAAATGAATAACATGACATGGAAAATGGTAGTTTCTCATTGGACTTCGGTATAAAATTATTATGCTTTTGTGATGTATGCCAATTAAACTCAAAAACTGTAGCACTTTTTAATAAACTAATTTATATACACTGATGTTGTAAAAAAAAAATAATTACACATGACACGTAGATATTTGTAGAGATATTTTAAGAACCAACCTAAAAGTGGCATTATAAAGTGATTTGATTGGATGATGTATAAAAAGAAATTTACATTGTCGGTGTATTCAAATTAAATCATCATTTTTAATATATTCGGAAAAGGAGGGGCATAAGATAAGAACGACGAACCTGAAGCTTCTTTCTCAAACTTTTTTCTTCAGCATTACGTCTATCCCTCTCTTCAGAGAACACATCAATAAGAGTTTCTTGTTCCTTGTTCAAGTCTTCTAACTTTTGTTCAGAATCACAGAGCTGATAAAAAATAAATTTTAAGAAATGTTAAAATTAACCGAGAAAAAGCAAATTTAGGTGATACATGAATTTATCAGGTGCTGTATTCAATGTCCTCAAATCATGTTTCAATTTAATCTACAGCGTTATTTCTATTCACCCCAACCATAATTTGGACAACTTGCAAACGCCGTAAACATATAAGATGGCATAAATGGTAAACAGAAATATGAAAAAAGCTATGGGATCCGCATGGTGTAGTTAAAAGTAAAATGAGTGTATAAAAAAAGCAAGCTCAACAATATGCGCCCTAGCATTAGCTTCAGGGTGAAAACTGAGATCAGACCATATTACATATCACACAATTTAGTCATTCCTAACCATCTAAATTGTTGTCAAAATTTGATGTCAATTGTGGGTCAAAATAACACCTCAATATGGAAATGACTTTTTATGGTCGGTTTGGTTCAGAGGGCAAGAGAGGAGGGGAGGATTTTAATGGAGGGGAAGAACACGCTTACTTTTTCACCATTGTTGTATATACTCCCTCCGCTCCAAATTATACGTCAGTTTAGCAATTTTACATAGATTAAGAAATGTAGTTAATATTGTATAGAAAAGAGTAATTGTGAGTTGTTTACAAAAATATCCTTCACTGATGGTATAGAAAACATAAATTAAAGGAATTGGAAAAAGATATAATCATATTTGGAATGGATGGAGTATTTAATATCATATTTAATATAATCATGAACCCACTTGGGTTGGCTTGGTGGTATTGGCTTGGGACCTTGGAGTGTACTCCTCCTCAAGATGGCAATAAAGGTGGGCTAGTTTAGCTTCTTCAAAAAAAATATATAATTTTGTCAAAATAAATCATATTTAATTTAAGGATATTTAGTTTAATTTTTGAATAAATTTCTCTACGCATTTTGTTTGGCCATCTCTCCTTTTCCTATTCCAACAGTTGATTGCCCACAATGAAAGAAAAAAAAATACAGTACAAAAGAAAGTGAAAAAAGGTGGGTGAAAGGCTGAGATTAAGGCAGAATTGATAGCATAAAAGGTCATTTGCTCATACCCGGGTTTCCAGAGATTTGCACTTATCTTTCTTCTCATCTAAAGCTTGCAATACTTCACCTATTTCTTCCTCTTTCTTCTCCAATCTAGAATCCAGAAACATTTAAAATGGAGAAGGATAAGAGTGAATGAATAATAATTATATTCAATCAATAAACCAGTATATGCAGTTAGATTTCTAAAATTACAAAATACCTCTCCTTCAACTCGTGGTTCTCTTTTCTTAGCTGTTCTAGAGATGATAAATCGGCTATTGGTTGCTCGCGAACATCTTTTCCCTGAAATTCAACTACTGATTCTGAGACATTTTCAAACATTACAAAACAAGAAAATTATCAAGATACAGTGTCTTTTAAGCTCCTAGCCATCTTGGCCATTGTCACAGTGCAGTTTTATTAATCAGTTCTACCAAAAGTCATTTTGAGATATCTATATTGTTCACAATTTCATTAAATTAAAATCATGAACGCCTTGAATTACACATTATGGCTGATGGTTTACCTCATAGGATATTATCAAAAAAGTCTTCCAACATAACATCCAGTACAATTACACTAAAATGCTCTACAGATTAAACTTATGTGTCTCAATATCTTAACAGCATTAGTTATAACCTGGATGTTTAGTTTAAAATGCAAATCGCATACCACAATGAGCTGGTATCTGTTTCAGCATGCTTGTGTATCCTCAACTCTCATTGCTTAATGTTTAAAATTACTTAAGGCCACTAATGTTTAAAATGACTTAAGGCCACTGCTTAACCAGAAACCCATGTTCTACCCACCCCCTCAGAAACAAGACCTAAGCTCTGCAGATTTGGATGTTTAAAAACTCCTCCCTTTTACTTTTGATGTTTTAATTTTCTGGCACTCTTCATTCATTCGTCTGTGGATAAATGCAGCACATTTACTTGGAAATTATAGATTACCAAATCCACCCTTAATCAAGTTGCAAAACATAGGTGTATACTAGCAGAAACAGAGAGACGACAGAGAAAGAGAGATATGGCAATAAGAACAACCTTTGGGTTAGATCCTTGTGTAGATTCCTTCCCAAATGACTTTCCAGCACTAGATATCTTTCGACTATCACCCTTTGCTTGATTCTTTGATGAGACATTATCATTTTGATCACTTTCATCATCAGCATATGATGATTGTTCTGATGAACTTTGGTTCCTTCTTATAGGGGAAACTGATGAGCGGTCATTTCTGTATTCACTATATCTTTTTGTTTCTGTTCGTAAACGTCTCTCTTTCAAGTGTGAATCCTCTGATGTGAATGCTGTTGCCTTGCCATTTGTGGCCGAACTTTTCCTTTTCGATTGAGATGATTCTGGAACAGGATCGGGAGATGCCTCTACAAAACAAGTTACATTGTTGAGCAAGAATGATATGGAAGATTCTACAGCAAATAAAGTCCTCAAACCATTACCAGCAGAAATACCGTTTTGCTTTCTATTTCGATGTGAAGTATATCCAATTTTATCGCAGTTAGCTCCCCTAAAGAAAGTACAAAAAAAGAAATTAGTAAAACAACAACTCATAGTTTATGCAGGTAATATCTTGATTCATGAATAACCCAATGACAAATCAAGAATCACCAGTAAGTTTTCTGCATTTGTATAAGCCGTTGCTCCAGTCTTGATAAAACTAATGTACGTTCAAAGCCTTGCTTGTCATGGGCAGGTTCAACAAAGTTGGCTTCCAACACACCTGTAAATACAAATGACCATTATGTTAAATATGCATAATCGATTTGATAAGAGGACCTCAAAAGAACAGAGAAAATTCCCCACCTATGACCCCACGGCCACCACTTCCTGCTGGATTCCAGATCCTCCAGAATGGCTGAAAATCATTAAAACCACAAGTAAGCATAAGTTCCAATTACAAATACAGAAATATCAGAACAGATCCCAACAGACACAGAAGATTAATAAACCTTAACAACAACACATGAGACAAACTGCAAAATGATAATGCTAAGAAAACAATACAAATATTATATATTGTTTCTTAGCCCGCAAGACAATGATAAAATTATGCAAGTATATAAAACTTGTGTTCTAAAGTCAAATGGCATAGTAGATTGAATCAGCATAGACACTCTGAAAAGTTTTTTTTTTAAATAATAACGAACGCACTTAAACCACATAAATTTGGGGGCAGGGGCGGAGACGTAAAAACCCTAAAAGGGAAAATAATAGTGTTCCTCATCCTTTGCTAATCATAATAAACACTACCTTGATGAGTCGATTCTTATGATAAACATTGAACCCTGAAACATCAATATGATGTTTTGCATCCTTGACAAATCCGATAGTAACAGTAGCAACCATCTGTCACAAAAGTTTGATGAAATCATACTGCTGTACAAGTTATGAAAAATCACTTCAAATTAATTTAATGGACAGTACATTTGAATCCTTTAGAAGCCCATCAGCAACTCCAGATTGAGGCCTGTACGTGACCTCCTGAGAATACATCATATCATTGACTATATTGTGATGCAAAACATCTTTCCCACGAAGAATAATTCGGAAACCTTGAGGAATCCTCAGATATAAAATTGAAGCGTAACTCTGCATTGACAATGATAAAAATAATATTATTAATAATAGTGAGACACACAAGTCAAATACAAGCCTATACTGAATATGAAAGTGGGACTAAAAATTTGTTTGTTCATTATTTCAAATAGATTTCTTTACAGATTAATTCTCTATTTTCAACTTTTGGTTAATTTACACATACAGCAGACCAGGAATGTGGGAATCAGATTAATGTGTTGTTTTTCTTAAACAACTAGCAATGACAGTTACTTGTATGGTACTTACCCTCAGTGAATGTCGATAAGTTAAGAAGTGAGTGGAGTTGGGATAATCTTGGGCCATCTTTATGTTTTTCTCATCTCGATTTACACCTTGTATTTGAATATCCTGAAATAAAAACAAAGAAAAATGTATATGGAATTTATTTCGTAAAAATATATTTTGGAGGGACAAGGAGCATGTGTATCAGTTGGTGGACGGACATACATGTGGATCTTCATCAAAATTGAGTTCCAGCTGACCTTGGTCATCCTCCCAGAGATTGTATATAATTACCCGTGTACCTTGGTTTTTCAACAGGTTGAACTAAAAATTGGATAGGAGTAAGAACAACAGTTAATTGACATACAAACATATAACTTGATGACATAGTGACATTGGGTATCAAGGACAGAGAAAAAGAAATGTCAAAACATACAAGGATAAGATTGATCCCCCCTCTAAATACCTGACGAAGAAGGTCGGCCTCATCAGAAAATGGTGACCACTGAACTACTGTTTCAACATTATTGTTCCAGTCATCCAGAGAAGTTCGCAACATCTTTTTCCATCCCTGTCCATCTTTTTCGTAGTCCAGCTTTTGTTTTCACCATAAGCAACAATTAGATGCATAATAGAGAATAAAACTTTGAATAATCAAATTCAATAAGAAAACACCTAGTCCATGAATATCATGTCTAGCAGAGAATTAACGATTAATCTTGATGCGACTAAGTGAGATATCAAATAGTAACCTCAGATTTATGTAAAATTTATAGAAACAATTATTGACATGGCAGGACCTTTTCCCGGACCATGCGTATGCGGGAGCTTTGGTGCACCGGGCTGCCCTTTTTTTTATAAGCTTTTAATTCAGAAATGAGTTTTGAAAAACATGTATTCGGTAAAAACTTATTTCGCAATGCAAGTGTTACACTGGTGTAAGACAAAACTAATTACCATGGGCACTACAATGTCTTCCTTCCCTGTATTCCTCAAAAATGTATAAGACAGCAAGCCTATGCTCCGTGTAGGCCTAATAAAAAATCCAGGTCATCTAATTAGATACAGAAGCATGCCAAGAAAAGCAAAGATTATCAAATATGAATATAATAGAGTAGACGCATAAGCCAGACAAATCCATCCTCAAGCACAGTCATTGGGGGCTTTGGGGTTTATTTGGATTTGTCATATTACATGAGCTCTTAAAAAGGTGTTTGTGGTTAAGTTATAAAAATAAAAAAAAATAAAAAAAACTTATAACCTTTGAAGAGAGGAAAATAAATGGGAGGATAGTACTTGGAGAAAACCTTTAGAAGAATATGGTTTTCGTTTGAGTAGAAATAAGACTATAAGGAATGTAAGTTTAGCAAAAGGAGAAGCACGCCTAGTTCGGAGGTGAAAGTCAGATACCATTTAAATATCTTGGGTTCATTGTACAAAATGATGAAGAAATAGAGGGAGAAGTAAAGCATTAGATTCAAGTGGGGTGGATAAAATGGAGGAGCGCGGGTTTTATGTGATAAAAGTACAGCTCCAGTTAAAAGTAAAGTTTTATCGACCAAAATTGAGAAACCTGAGAATTTTGTAAACTCATGGAACATCCATAAACTCAATAATATCCAAAAAAATAAATAATACAAAACACAATTAAATACTATGTTCGAAGTAACTATCTAACATTCTCGCTAAGTAACAAATTCTAAAAAACTAATTCAGAATTCAATTCTCTATGCAGAGCACATCTCAAACTTGTAGGCAAAATTGAATGAAGCGGTGAGAAAAATCAAACAAACCTCTTCCCATCTTTTCCTTGACAACAGGAGAACACAATTACATCTGCTCCAAGCCTCATGGTACTTGTTTTAAAGCCATTTCCATCTACCACATGAAGCCGTGAGCAAGAAAAAAATCAGTATGCCCTCTAAAATGAAATACTTAACAATTACTCCCTCCGGTCTCAAATATAAGAAAAGATTCATTTTTTAGGTTCATTGAGTAGTTAATGTATCTGGTCTACATTGTAAAGCAGATACAATAATTATTCAATGAACCTAAAAAATGAATCTTTTCTTATATTTGAGACCGGAGGGAGTAGACCATATACATTAACTACTCAATGAACCTAAAAAATGAATCTTTTCTTATATTTGAGACCGGAGGAAGTAAATCTTTAGCATCACCAGTATTATGTCTCATGTGAATAACTAAAATTATTTTCTATTAACACACTACTCCCTCCGGTCTCAAATATAAGAAAAGATTCATTTTTTAGTTTCATTGAGTAGTTAATTTTTTTGGTCTACATTGCAAAGCAGATACATTAATTATTCAATGAACCTAAAAAATGAATCTTTTCTTATATTTGAGACAGGAGGGAGTACGTTGCATGATCAGATAATCTAAGTAATGGAAGATTGATATAAGCAAGACAAAATACTTAGTTATTTATTAGTTTAAGGGTTTTGATAAATTTAATTTAGTGCCACTATTTCTTTATGAGAATACAAATATAAAATATTGGTAGTGTCGATTTGAAGGTGAAATCTTTCACTGGTTGGTGTTTCCAAATTGATTTATTTAGTGGTATATTAGTTTGTTTATTTTTTTTAGAGATTAATGATAATTATTTTTGGTAATTGGCAAAATTTATAAATATTAACTATAAATTATAAATACAAGTATACAACAATAAAATAGAAATAGCTTGATCATTCAAAACATTCAAACATCACTTTTGGAATGAATTGAGTACATCATGGGCAAAAACAAAACAAATAAATCAAATTGTTCGCACACCCAAAAGAGGCACAATCCAAAAATAAATAACCTTATTATGATATTATCTGATGCCTTCTCGACCCCGAGTTTCACTGTTAATTCCTCAACCAATCAAAGTGCTTTGAAAATATTACTAAAATCTCCATAAACCATGTATGTCTTATCTCCTTATGCTTCATTACAAAAATAAAGAACTTCCAGCCATGTCCAAAGTAATTAAGGAAAGTCAATTCACTCGAAACAGCAGGCAATGTAACTTCACAAAAACCAGCGCAAGGCATAGTCTATTTTCATGCAAGAAATAAAAAACTACTACAAATATGAATACTTATAAAAAAAAACGAAAAAGGGTAATACATACTACATGAAAAAATGCAGAAGTTATGTTAGATGTAGATAAAGTATTGGAAATCTTTGCAAACAGATATGTAGAGCATAAAGATAGATGGGAATCTCTTTGGGTCTGTTTTGGTGAGATTTGACGGGATAATGGATGGAAGCATTGGAGTATATATATAGATATGATGGGAAGATGGTGTAAGGTTGTGGGTTGCATTGGAAATAAAACAACATTGATTGTCCCTATAATATGGAAGGTTTGATTTCAAATTTGTGTTGTTTCCGGTGAAAGTAGTTACTGAGTAATTATTACAAATGGAAAGGAGTTTTGCGCTCAAAACATGTAAGATTAGGGTTTTGGAGTGCAATTAGCAATGTTAACAAAGATTAGAAAATAAGGATATGCATTGTCAAATAATAACATGTTGGAATAGATGTGGCCTCATGGTAGAACTTTCTGTTTTTCAAACCTCGATTGTAGATTATACACTTGTGAATGATAGTTTTATATTCGACGACCACCCCACGTATAAACATTTGTTCATGTCATATTTCTTTTAATGTGAGTTTTTAAAAACGAATTTTGATAGTAGATTGTACAACATATTTTGAATATGCTCAACTATCATATTAGAATTTTGGGTTGGGACTAACTCCCATGACAAAATTTATGGCGGGATCAATATTATGTATATTAAAAAAATCGAGGGACCAAAATTGTAAATTTATAAAATAAAGGACTAGAATTGTAGATTTAAAAAAAGTATAAAGGAATCGAAACTGCATTTAAGTCATAATTTTTCATCTATCTATAAAATTTAAGAAGATGAGAGGCGCACATCTTGTTTATGTTTTATATATTCTTTTGAATAGAAGTTCTAAAGGTAAAACAATTTTTTCTTCATTATTTCCCTTGTTTATATTTTTATTTTATTTTCATATAAAGTAAACTTAATGTAGTGTTGAATGTCTGAGAAGTGTTAAGTCAATATTTCATCTACAATTTCATGGAAAATCAGGTTCAACGGACTTAATTTGAAACTTCAAATTTATTATTTATTGAAATAAAATAAATAAAATAAATATTATACAATGATTTTTATTTTTTGGAAATTTACTCTTCGCTCAAACTCGGAAAAATCTTGGACTCATAAGACTCGTACTCAATTTTCACTCCTTGCTTCTCAAAATGTTCAAAAATATGAGACCTACAAACAATTTTTGTTTCATTCATGGTCTTTTCACAGAAAGGTCAAAAATGAAAGAACAATGCCTCTTCTCATTCTTTCTCCTAGTGTTTTAATGTAGAGTAAACATACTTCTTCAAAAAAATATAGAGTAAACATAACCCAGTGTTGAATTTTGAAGTGTTATGCCATTTTTTACCCGTGATTTCAATTAAGATGCTACACAACAAACTTAATTTCAAAAGTTAAAACTTGTTTTTTTATGATATGAAGGCTAGGCTCCAAAAATAAAAGCTTAAGAAATACAAGCAGTGTCTGCTAATAAAACATTTTTGAAATAAAGGTAGGAAGAAACTCAAAAATCCTAATCGCATCTAATAAAAGACCTGGTTAGACTCTAGCAAAACATGGATCCACTGAATATCTCCATAATGCCGGTGAATTGAGTCAATAAGAGCATAACACAAATGAGTATTAAGACAACTGTCTTTAAGCAATTGAATAACAAGCCTAGAGTCGTAGTAAACTCGAATCTTACTGTAGCCTCTATTCAAATCTATGCTGAGACAAAGCTTATTCCTTGATCATCTTGTATAAGACCTCCACAAGCAGCATTCCGATCACAGTTCAAAACTACACAATCACACTCCAGAGAAACTTCACTAGAATTTGGAGGAATCAGTTTAATCAAATCAGCATTAAGCGTTGTCTGGTGAGTGTTCTGCACATTATAAAGAACAAGGATCATGTGAGACTAGCAAAATTTCAAGTTTTAATGATATTTTAAACCAATATGTCACAGTATAGTTCCAATAGCTAATGTTGAAAGACATGAAACAACTGAGTATCACCATGACAAGCCTCTTAAATGCTAACCTGAGTTAGGAGGTTCATTGTTAGGGCCAACTTGATTTAATGGTAAATTGTTGGCTACAGGGTCTTGGACCTGGGATCTAGTCTCCATTGTAAGCATCTTCAAAGATATTTTCCGTAGATAATCAGACTGAAATTAGGGAATGCCACAATAAATTGTCAATCTTCCAGAGAGTATGTGTTTGTACAGGCAACTATAAATTGATAATCACGAGGCTTTTAATTAGAGATGTACCTGGCTTGTTGCACCAGTAAAAATCTTGTCTTCAAACCGTCGGGCAATCTTCCAGAGTTCTTGCAATCCCTCTTCGCCAGAAACAGGAAGATGTCTTTTTAATGTCTCATTGCTACAAAAATGAAAAACAATAAAATGAGTTAGACAATCCTCAAATAATATAATATGACAGACATGTAAAAAGACCTCACTATAAATCATCCATTCTAGTCCCTGTAATCAATATCCGACGTCCAAAAAAACAGGTAGTAGAATGGACGTTAGATATGGATTGAAGGGACTAGAAATTTTCTCGGAAACATATCTTACATAGTCTCCTTAAAAAATTTCTTAGTAGCATCACTAAAATAAATCATATTGAAACATAAGCTTACATTTTGTTGACAATTCTTTGGCGTGATTCAGGCGGAAATTGACCTCTCCAATCACTAGGATCCATATTCAGTTCAGCACCTTGATTAATGGTATCCATCAAATTAACTGAAAACACGAAGAAAAAAAATAATCAATGTCATTCTATCTTCAAGTCGGAATCAATTCTACTAGACAACAACCAAATATGTAAAAATCAATTTTAATGGAGGAAATTGAATCATCGAAGAACAAGAATCAAATTGAAACATACAGTAATTAAAGAATCAATTAACTAATCTTTCAAATACCCAAAATCAAAGCTGAAAATGAACGTGGAGAACTGAACGAACACGAAACGAAGAGAAAGTAATGGAACCTGATGGGGGTGGTAGACAGTGGAGAAGAATATTCCGGTGGTGGCGTGAGCAGTGGTTAACGGTTATGTTGCGTTAAGTATGACTCTTCGTTTGGAATCAGTTGGTCCCCCAAATCTATTAAAACTGATAATTGTTCAATAATATAAATAAATAAATTGTTAAGAGAAATTATAGGGATACCTTTTGATGATAGATTAATTATAGGAGATTTCAGCTTTACTATGGCTTTATGATAGGAGATTTCTGTTTCATGGTAGCTTTATTA
>Ga0315914_1009260_pt1 | contig 12750 bp, 10 predicted proteins | sample MpolenodulesMG_FD_203920 | JGI IMG/M metagenome (GOLD analysis project Ga0315914, IMG submission 203920) | Medicago polymorpha root nodule microbial communities from Los Angeles, California, United States - elongated nodules | ecosystem: Host-associated > Plants > Roots > Nodule | place: USA...
CATTTGCCGCCTTGGCTTTTCTTTCATTTTAAAACCTTTTTCCAAAACTAATAAAAAAACACAAAACAAATCAAACGTCGATTTTTACCCCGAACTACGAGGTTTTGATCCCTCACGAGTACGTAGGCAAAGGACACTCGTCCTTCCAAATCAATAAAAAATGTAGATAAGTAGGTCTTTTTTTTCCTTTACCACTTTAACTCTTCTTTTCAAAACAAGCAAGTTATAGCACATTAATTAAATAAAATCAAGAGGTTCCCGTAGAGTACTACGGACATAAAGGGTGCTAATACCTTCCCTTCATGTAACTAACCCCCGAGCCCTAAATCTTTTCAAAGAGGTGTTTCGAACTTTTTTCCCCTTTTCTCTCAAAATTAAATGTTCAGTCGTGAAACAAAATAGTGAGTCAAACGCTAATCAAATAGCCTTGATCTCCGAAAAATGGCGCGACAGAAATGGCAACTTCACTGGGGAACCCTAAGTGGGTTAAGCCTAACTTGGCTTTATTTAATTCTTTGTGCTATAACTTGTTTAAAATCAAAAATAAAAGATGGAAATACGTGTATATATGTCTCCTTCCTTCTTCTTCCTCCTTTTCTTAAACGTGAGTAGTGAGATAAGTCCTACACCCGGACTTGAGTGAAATATAAGATAGGACGGGGTAAAATCATAGTGACATACCGAGAGCATTCTTGGGCCTTGTTTACATGTGATATAGCCCTACTCGGTGGAGGCCTCACGAAGGTGGTAGTCTTGTTAACATGAGCATTCGTGTTGACGTTATTACTTTCAATGTGAGTGTTCGTTGAAGCCGTGGACAAGCCTTACAGTGAAATAGGCTTTAAGGCCAATTTATCCAATTTAGAAGTATATAAAATGGACTATTTAATGATTTGAATTTGAAGTATGTCTGTAAATAGGCTTTCAGCTAGGCCAAACTTTTAAATAGGTCAGGTTAGGCCAAAAAATAGGCCCATAAAAGGCCATAAGTCAGGCTCAGGCTTGAAACAAATTTCGTAGGCCAGGATCAGGCCTATCAAAGCCTGCCATATTCCCACCCCTAATTAACATGGCCTTTCCCGACAATTCGGAGGCCCAGTTACAGACTTGACAATTTCATTTAAAAAGAATTAAAAAAAATCCAATACTATTTATGGTGACAGACAATCAAATTGTAGTTAAATACATGAGCAATGATTTAAACATGACTTTTACCTATAAATAAATAAATAGACATTTACTTATGAATAATGCATAATTGACCGTAAAATTGATGCCATTTAGAACTTTACCTACGGAAAATTGACATTTAGTGAGGTATTTTGTTCGTGGGTACAAATTTATTTTATTTATTTATTTCCAATTTAGAGGGCCCCTAAAGTTGTGGCCCAGTGTCAAGGGTCTTGTTACACTTGGCCAGGGCCGACCCTGGTCATTAATTGAATAAATCTAAGATGTTGATTTTTACTTATAATAGTGACCAGATGATGTACATGTTAAAAAATTTAAAAGAGTGAGTTTGCATTAGATTTTTTTTAAAGAAATTTTGTAATAGAACTAGTAAATTTTATATTAAATATATAACTTTTTTTATTACATGATTGTTGTTTTTCAGTAAAAAAAATTGTTACTTTAGTTTCTTTAATTAACATGTGTAATATTACACATCTACAAAACATTGAGTTTATTTGTGAAAGAGTGAGAAGTAATTTTGAAAAATTAAAATAGATTTTGTTTGTTCGGCCATTCTCAAATCTCAATTAGAGTTGAGATCTACTTCCAACTCTAATTTTGAAAACTTAAAAATGTGTTTATAGTTTTGATATATTTAGATTACAACACTTAGTTTTGTTTTGTTGCAAGAAACAAAACTGAATAATGATATAATATTATGTTTGTTATTATTTAATATATACTTCCTCCATTTTAAATTATATGTTGTTTGAGAAGAAGAAAAAATTTGTCCCAAATTATATGTTGTTTTACAATACCAATGAAACATTAATGTTATTTATCTTATTATGGCTCCGTTTTTTTTTTAGGAAAAAATCTAATTTTTTAGTAAAAAATATCTATTTTATCATTTATAAGTGTTATTTAGGATTTTTAGAAAAATCATTTTATCAGAAAAATGTATTTTGACTCTAAAATGAAAAGCTATTAGGATTAACTTTTTTCAAAATCTATTTTTTTAAATATAACGAGGTAAGACATGAAATAGTTAAAAATGATTTTTTGTAAATGATTTTTTTGGATAATAAACAAACACAAATAACTTCATATTTTTTTTCAAAATCTCTAAATTTTTCTATTACAAAATCTATTTTCTTTAAAGTTAAAACAAACACACCCTATATCCTTAATTATTTATTGGTCCCTCTTCTTTCAATTGTTTTATTTATCTTTTCCATATCATTTATTAAGGACAAATTTGTAAAACGACTCAAAATATCTCTTTTCCACACAAAATTAATTACATTTTTTGATACGTGTGAAATGCCCAAAACGTCATATAATCTAGGACTAAAGGAGTATTTGTTTAAAATATTTTGAAAATAATTTTTGAGATATACTAGTTATATTTGTGTGTGATTTTTTTTAAAAAGAATTGTTGTTAAAAATTGATGTTTACGTTGAAAATGAGTTAACAATTTCGATTAGTTTTTGAAGAAATATAATTTGAATGGTATAGGGAGAGAAAAACAAAGTTTATAACCATAATTTGTGTGTAACCAAAAAATAATAATTTGTCTGTGTAGATACTTGAGTGGTTGTGTGTCGGTGTGAGCATGCGGTGACTATGAAGAAGTTTGTGCAGCCATTGCCCTCATGGATAGAAATTGTTTGACAATTCTATAACAATTGTCTCAGAGTACTCTTTAAAATTTTAAAATTAACAATTATTTTTTAAAAAAAGTCAAATATTTTAATTTCCAACACATTGTAATTTTTAAAGAGTGTCTCAGAAACACTTGTTAACATTTTTCTATTGACTATTACGAAGAAGAGGTTTACATTTTGAGCTAACATTAGACTTTTTTTTTTACTGTCCATTAGACTATGTTGTTAAAAGTCATAAAGATAAAATTTCAACATTGAAGACAACTTTGCATGTAATGAGAGCAGGACCTTGTGTGAAGATGAAAATTTCAAATTAAGAGGAACTATATTATAATAGAAAAGCTAAAATTGCTATGATAATAGAAAACTGTAGAAATTATCTAAATAAAAAGATAAAGACTTAAATGTTACAAATAAATAAAATAAAAAACTTTTAGATAATTTTGCCAAGTAAATTTCATGAGCGAAATGATTTCAATGCTGAAATTTAAGATGACTATTGTTCTTCAACACCTATGAAAGAAAGGGAATTTTACACCAACTAAAATGTTCATTCATATTACGCTAGTTACAATGTTGGTGTAATGTTCCTTCAAATCGAAATGTTGGTGTAATGGGGTAAGTAATGACTTGTCATCAAGTTTAGAATCGGTGCAAAAATTCACATTTAACCCTACTTTATTACACTATTGTAAGAAGGTGTAAATACCGGTTTAAAATATAACACTTTTACGCCTTATGTTTTCTACGCCAAATTGTGTACAAACTTGATCTTAAAAGTGACATTTTACAATTGTTTTCATACAATCAATGTAAAATACCAAACGTGTTAACATTTCACACCTGTTTTATGTATAGCCAATGTACGCTAGACTAGACGGAGAAGAATCTTACATGACAAAGGATGAGAACGAAGATAAACACACAAAAAAATTATGTCAGATAGAGAAAGAAGGAGGATGACTTATAGTTATATGAGAACCAGAAGCACAAAATGAATAAGGTTTCATAGTTTAAGAAATGGAATTCAACTTTTTACACAAGTTGACACCAAACATTGATGTAAAAATTGGAAACAAAAAATGATGTTTGAAACAAAATTTAAATACGTTTTGCATCAATAGCTAGGTTAACTAAAAAGTAGTTTTTTTTTTTGTTTCAAAGAGTGTCAAGCAACAAAACTCGCGTGCACTAACTTAAAAAATATTTTTGTTTTGTTTGACGATTCTCAATTAAAGTTGGATCTATTTGTTTTAGATTTTTCAAAATTAGTTTTTGATGTACTAGTTATATTTTTATGTGAATTTTTTTAACAAAATTATTTTGTTAAAAAAATGATGTTTATATTAAAATATGAATTAGCTGCTTTGATTTGTTTTTGAAGAAAAAACATTTTAAATAGTAGGGAGAGAAAAATATAGTTTATGCTCATAATTTGTGTGTGGATTTGTGCGCAATTGTGTGTGTGACCACAGAGGGGATGACTGGCTATAAAGAAATTTGTGCAACAATTTTCAACATGGATAGAAAACGTTTTCCAATTTATATAGCGGCTAAAGGAAGTGAAAAATTTATCAGCTAATTGTTGAGGACAAAATCCTTATTTGATGTTTTAAAGGAATCTCGTAACAAAGCGCATCATATCATCTTTTAGTTTGACCAAAAAATCCTTGATAAATCCAAGATTCACCCGATCCGGCCCCTAGACTTTTAAAACGGTCACAACCCCATACAACATGTTTAACCTCCTTTACACTGAACAATTTCACCAACTCTTCTCTTTCCATAACACTAATCATTTTGAAATTAAAATTATCTACTCTAGGTCACATAAGCTTATCCTTTTGAAAGTGAGTTGCAAAAGGATTCTACACAACCCCTCTAACATTATATATCAATGTCTTCCACTTGAACACCATTAACATTAATCAAGACAACAAAATTCAGTCATCGTCTGCTAGACATAATTCCATGAAAGAATTTAGAATTGACATCTCCATCCTTTAACAATTCAATCTAGATTTCTACCACTGCATACTAGTACTAATTTTTGACAAAGAGAATAAATTAACTAGGGGCGAGTGAAGCTCTTCCACCTCCTCCAACTCTAGCAAAAAATCAATGAATTTCATATTTGTGGGACATTAAGGGTCCGATTGATGGTCGGGATAGGATAGAGGCAGGATATGATATAAAGCTGGATAGAGATAGGATATGATAAGGACATGATAAGCATTAATCCTATCATGTGTTTGACGCGCACATGATAACAAACAAGATATTATTATAATTAAATGAAAAAATTGCTCTCATAATTAATTAAATATTATAAAAATGGCATGTTATTAATTATAATAGAAAATACATGCTATCATTATTTTAAAAATAACAATATTTTAAAAATGGCAGAATATCAAGATAATAAATAAGGAATGATCTTCTAATCTCATCAGGATAATTTCTAACCCAGCTTATATTCAGGATAGAAATTACAAAGTAAGGTCGGGATAGGATAGGAAAATGGTTTATTTTATCCTATCACTTTGGTGCATCAAACATGAGATTTAAGCAGGATATGATTAATGTATCATATCCTGTCTCCCTATCTTGACCATCAAATGGACCCTAAATACATCTATTAATATTTAGAAGACAAATATTTTAAATACACTCCTTCAAAAAAAAAATATTTTAAATACATCTTTCAATATTATTGACAAAAATAAAAATCTTTTTGGCAATATCTGGAGCAATTATAATACAATTAGCAAGCACGAGAGATGAGTTATTATAAAACCAAAATCTTTTAAGTAATAAAATATAATCGAATCTTATGCAAAACCAAATAAAATCTTTTAAGCGAAATAATATCTACTTGTTTCCTTTATATACAAGCATGAGATAGAGTTTATTGTTTAGTACTATCTTTCTTTCTTTATTACCAAAAAAAAAAGTGTATTTTCTTTCTTTCTTTATTCCCGGCAAAACCCTTACCGCGGTTTTAGTATTCAACTTTTCCGGCAAAACATTGCATTACTTCGACAGCGCAATGTGTATCGGCACGGTGGAGACGACGACATTCCCAGTCGCGTGCGGTGGCGAAAACAACATTCCATCCGAGAAGAACATGGCCAGAGGATTGGACGTTGAATTGCTGGATGAGGAGATGAGTGTTTAGTTTGGTGTATCATATTATTCTGCATATTTCTTCTAACATATTAATTATTAAGCTTATTTTGTTTTATTTCTAAGATATTATTATGCATATTTACCGTAAAAAGTTAGATACTATGCATATTTTTGTTTAGTTCTAAGATATTACTATATATAGATGAATTATTATTGTTGTTTGAGTTTAGATTTTTTTTCTTCTAGTTTTTAGCAAATTGGTTTTTATGATTGACTATTGATGATTCTTTCAATTTTTTGTAGCTTTTTGATTATCACTACAACACAGTTCTTCTCTTGATTGAGAAGCAAGAGTCGAGTTCTATGTTTGATCGGTTGAGGCAAGAACTATCTGAAACTGAGATAGTTTTAAAACAAGAACATTTTTCATATTTGATAGCTTTATCTGAATTCGAGGAGAATTTGAGGAACGCATTGAACACGGAACAGTGTGAAACTAATGTATGTTCCTTTTCTCTCTTCAAGTGTATGAGTTGTTCCTAAAATGTCTGTTGAGCTATTGTGTTTTATACTGTTTTTGCTGAGATTGATTGATTGAATGCAGCTTGAGAGATCTTTGTGTGAATTGCAAGAAGAGCTTGCTCGAGTCCAGTCTTCCTCCCATACAAAGCTAGACGAAGCAAATGCATTGGTGGATGGAATTGAAGAGAAGTCTTCAACTGTTAACAAAAAACTGCTTGATGCAGAAGCTAAGCTTGTTGAGGTTAACCAGAAAAATGAAGAACTAGATATGAAATTGCGAGAGATGGAGGTTCGCGAAAGTTTGCTTCAAAAGGAGCATTTGTCGGTAGCTACTGAGTATGGACCATGCTCTAATTTTTATAAATATTTCTAGTTATCATGTTTAGTCTTAACACGATGGTACAAACCAAATCCATTACTATGGTTTGTAGTTGATAATTTATTTTAAGAGAACCAAACAAATCAATTCAATTAAATAATGCAAGTTTACATAACTTGAATAAGTAATTTGATGACTGTCCGTCATATCATATTTTTAGAGTCTTTTTAATTAAGTTTTTAGTCTATTATTATTTATATAACATTTAATTTAGAATTATTTTGAATAAATTGTCATTTTTGATTTATTGAGTCCATAAGGTTTCATCAGCTATTATTACTACTAGTTTGTGGCTATATGTCTATGAATATACTTGATGGGTAATTTGAGAAGGAACATGTGGCAGAAGGAAAGAAATGAAAGCAAGAGAAAATGTGATTGATACAAAAGAGCAACATAAACAAGGAGGGTAATTCATAGGTGGTGTGAATATAAAAAGGATGAGATAGACATGGGCTATGTGACGTGACCTAAAAGGAAGAATTAGGGGAGTTGCTGCTATAAAAGAAAGAGAAAACATCTATGCCAGAGACGTTTTTTTTGCACACAGGAGCCAATTCACGTTTGGGAACAAAAGGGAGTTGCGCATCACGAGAAAAATAGACATGGAGGCATCACGTTTTGCTTCATAGGGAGGAGATAAAGGAGAAAGAGGAAGCATCATCTCAACGACGGGGCATGAGTCTTCCCTTAATTTTCTTTACTATGTTGTTTATTTCTTATGTCATGTCTAGCTAATTTTCAGAGATTAGGTATGAGATGATTCTGATGTAACCCTAATTGAAACATGTTGTTGTGAAGCTCTATCTATTGTGAATGACAATAGTTTTTATTCAATTCAATTGTTCTTAATACTTTTTATATCCTGATCAAATATAAACATGATTTAGTAAGAACGAATGATTACTGACTATAACTTTCGACTTAGACCTATTGAATTGTTCTAATAAACATGGTTAGTCTAGGAATAGATAATCGTTTATTAGTGATAATAGGTTAACGTACTTAAAACCTTCAAAGATTATTAGATCACCTAAGGAATTAGGGGCTGTAGTTTGAGAAGAGGGTTCTAACTCAAGGGATTGATTAGGACTATTTTGTTAACTATCGTGGAACTAGAAAATCATTCATAAGAATGGGTGCAGTATACCAATTAGGGGAACATCAATGATTCGAAAGACCTGATCTCATCTCTCTCTATATTTTCCAAACAAATCTTTATTTTTTGTTATTTAATTTTATACAATCAAATCTACCGCCTCGGGCAAACAAAATAATTTATACATCCTAAATATTAACTTTATTGCTAAATTTAGATTAACACAGTCCTCGTGGATACGAACTTATTTTATTACTTCGATGCATTTTTAGTACACTTGCTAAAATATTCTATCATAATTCACATGATTTTGTTGCATTCTGACTATGTGTACATATATCTCTTACAGGAAGGGATCCAAAAAGCTCTTGATGAGCAAATGGATACTCTGGTTTTAAAGTTGCAACAATTTGAGCTTGAAATGGAACAAATGTGGAAGGAGCTTGAAACAAAGTTGGAATCTTTGAAGGAGAAAGAAAATACCATGGAAATAAAAGAGAAAAGACTGGAGAAGGAAAAAGAGCAACTGCTTGCTGATCGGGATAGTTTGGAGACTGAGATTTCTCAGCAGGAGCTGCGAATATGTCAGAAGACTGAGAATTTAAAGCTTACTCAAGATGAGAGGTCAGAGCATTCCCGTCTGCAATTGGAACTAAAGCAGGAGATAGAGCATTCCAGAATGTAGAAGAATTTTATTATGAAGGAAGCTGAAAACTTGAGGGTGGAAAAACTTAGGTTTGAGAAAGAATGTGAAGAACTAGAGAAGAAAAGATTTGAAATTAGTAGAGAACAACAGAAAATTGAAAAGGAGAAAAAAAAGGTTAAGAAAACTTAAGAACAATGAATAAAAAAGGTTGAAAAGAAAGAAGCAAGCGAGAAAGGTAAAAAATGAAAAGGCACAAGTGCTTCAAGATTTTGAACAGAAGACAATAAATGTTGAGAATGAAATTCAGAAAAGGATGCAAAAGATGGAGAAAGACCTGCAGGAAAGAGAGAGAAAATTTCAGGAGGAGATGGAAAGACAGCTTAATATTATTAATATCTTGAAGGGTGCTACTGAAAAGGAATGGGAAGAAGTAAACTCTAGGGAGATCAGGTTAGAGATTGAGAGAAATGAACTTGAGACAAATAAGCAACAGTTGAAGTCTGAGCTGGAAATGCTTGAATTGGATAAGGAATTAATTAAACATGAGTCATTTCTTTGTCCTGAAATGGTAAAATTTGTGAAGGAACAAATGTCACAGCGTTTTGAGGAGATGGAAAAAGACCTGCAGGAAAGAGAGAGAAATTTTCAGGAGGAGATGGAAAGAGAGTTTGATAATACTAATATCTTGAAGGATGTTACTGAAAAGGAATGGGAAGAAGTGAAGTATGAGAGAACCAGGCTAGAGAATGAGAGAAACAAACATGAGACAAAGAAGCAATAGCTGAAGTCTGACCAACGTGAGATCCCAAGAGGATTCTGAAATGCTTATAAATCTCAGCCAGAAAGTGAATAATGAGCGCGAACGCCTTGTGGCTGAAAGAAATCACTTTCTCGCACTTGTTGAGAAGCTCAGGAATTGCAGGAACTGTGGGGAAGTTGTTAGGGACATTGTTGTGTCTGATTTGGGGTCGGATGATCTACCATGTTTTTCGTAGGCAATCTCGTAATGGATAGGGGATCAAAGGCTAACTGGTTTCTAGTTGGATAAGTGGATTGGCAATGAGCCTCTTCGTTAGAGATTTCCACATTTATACTCTATCTCTACCCAGAGAGTGTAAGGTGAGGGAGTTGGGAGGATGGGAAGGGGTGTGTAGCTGTGGGCCTTCTCTTGGCGTAGAAGATTGTATGGGATGAAGAGTTGTTACAGGAGTTGTTGTTGGTGGAAACGGTTTGAAAGTCAAATGAAGAGGATAGTTGGGAATAGGGCCCAAATGAAGGAGGGGTGTTTCCTATCAAATTAACGCATTTGATGCTTGAAAAGATGCTCCTGCAAGAGAGTGACCTCGGCACTTCCTAGACTCATGTCTTTCAACATATCTGGAGTAGTCTGGCTTCTTCAAAAACTACAGCTTTCTCTTGTAAGGTACTTCTTAATAGAATCATGTCAAGAGTTATTCTAGCCCATCGGGGAGTTTTACCAGTACGGGGGCAGGTGATTGTGTACTTTTTGAGGGGAGACAGAATCTCATTCGTGTCTATTGATGTTTTATGATTTTTTCGTTCAAAGTGTGGTACAGGGTGTTTCGATGGCTAGGTTTGATTATGGCGTTACCTTCCAGTTTATTTACCTTGTTTGAATGTATTAGTGGGGTGGCTTGTAGCAAGAAATTGAGGAAGGGTTTTGGTTAGTTTGGCGTACTTTTATTTGGGTAATTTGGAAAACTAGGAGCAAGGTTATTTTTGCTAATGGTAAGGTGATCAAAGAAGCGGTGGATGAGATTAAGTTTCTTTCGTGGCAATGGAGGCCTGAGTCGGTTGAAAATGGGGCACTGTCTTCTTTATGAATGGTTATAGGACCTAGGATTTTGCATGCTCAAATAATGGCTGGGAGGGGTGTTGGTTCGGATCTACTGTGATTGCTTCCTGCGTTTCTGGTTTGGTGTTATGGGTTGCGGAAGGTCAGTTTTGTGCGGTGTAGGGTTGCTTTTTGGTGTTCTCGGTCGTCTATGATTTTTTGCAACCTTGTTTTTGTTCCATGAAGCCAATTGCCCTGCAATGCATTTAATGCTGCGGTTGTGGAACTACGGGGGGAGGGGGGATTTTGTGTTGGTTCGGATCTGCTGTGCTGGCTTCCTGCGTTTCTAGTTCAGTATTATGGGTTACTGCAGGTCAGTTTTGTGTGTTGTAGGGCTGCTTCTTGGTGCTCTCGGTCGTCTATGATTTTTTGCAAGCTAGTTTTGCTCCATGAAACCAATTGCCCTACAATTCATCTACTGGTGCGGTTGTGGAACTACGGGCGGGAGGGGGCTTTTGTATTGGTTTGGATCTGCTGTGCTGGCTTCTTGCGTTTCTGGTTTGGTGTTATGGGTTCTGCAGGTTAGTTTTGTGTTGTAGGGCTGTTGTTGGTGTTCTCTTTCGTCTATGATTTTTTGCAAGCTAGTTTTGAGCTTGTTGATGTTCTCGGTAGTCTATAATTTTTTGCAAACTAGTTTTGAGCTTGTTTTTGCTCCATGAAGCCAATTGCCCTGCAGTGCATCTAATGATGCGGTTGTGGAATTACGGGGGAGGGGGCTTATGTGTTGGTTCGGATCTGCTGTGCTGGCTTCCTGCGTTTCTGGTTTGATTTTATGGGTTGCTTTAGGTCAGTTTTGTGTTCTGTAGAGCTGCTTCCTGGTGTTCTCAATCGTCTATGAGTTTTTGCGAGCTAGTTTTGGGCTTGTTTTTGCTCTGTGAAACCAATTGCCCTGCAATGCGCAATGCATTAATGCTGCGATTGTGGAATTACGAGGGGGAGGGGGGCTTTTGTGTTTACCGGCTTCCTGCGTTTCTGATTTGATTTTATGGGATGATCCAGGTCAGTTTTGTGTGTTGTAGGGCTGCTTCCTAGTCTTCTCGGTCGTCTATGATTTTTTGCAAGCTAGTTTTGGGCTTGTTTTTGCTCCCTGAAGTCAATTGCTCTGCAATTCTGGGGGATAGGGGGAGGGTTGGGGTGATTTGTGTTTAATTTGCCCCGGAGATTAATATTTAAGTATTAAGAGGTTATGGTGCATCTTAATAGCATCTTTAGGTGGTGCTTTTGTTTTATCGTTTTTCTTGCTTCTGTTGTTGGTGCACCTTAATAGGATCTTTAGGAGGTTGTTGGAGGTTGTAATTTCTGTTATTACTATGTTTCTTTGTACTGATTTGGCTAAAAATGTAGACTATGTTTCTTAAAGTCTCATAGTTATAACACTAACATTGTAGTTATGTCAACTGTTTTCAAATACAGTGGTGTATTTTGCATCCTGATTTTACTGATTTGCATGATTTGGCTGGTAGTGTTGACTATGCTTGTAGTTTATCAAATTGTACTGCATTGGGATATGGTTCTTGTAATGGTTTGAGTCTTCAAGGGAATGCTTCTTATGCATTTAATATGTATTGTCAAGTGAATAATCAGAAGGATTGGAATTGAGACTTCTCTGGTTTGGCTATTTTACAGGGGTTAAGATCCTCTCCATTTATAACTTTTTCCATTTGTTGCAATTTGGAGAGAGATAGAAACAAAAAATAATGATGGTGGGATCCACTTAGTGATAGGACCCACCACTTATTTTTTTGTCTATCTATCTCCAAATTGCAACAAATGGGAAAAGTTATAAATAGAGAGGATTTTTACCCATTTTATAGATCATGATTCATGATCTGTTCATGATCCATCAGAAAGTTCTGCCAAGGATTCACACAAATCCAAGAGGAATCTATATGATTAATACTCTGATTTAATTCATCTGACTAGTTTATAATTATTGAATTGACGGTGGAAATTGATTCCTCTTTATCCCTGCTTTAGGAATGTAGAATAATTTACGAGATTTGGCTCGGTATCTAATTTTACCATTCTTTTTCATAAATAGCATAAAAATGATATTTAAGGACAGACTTAATGTTCGTGTTCAAGACAAAGTGAATATATGTTGATGTTCACATCAGTTTAATTTGAAGGGTTAATAGGTCTTTACCCCCTGTAATATAGGTCATTTTCGGTTTTCCTCCCAGTAAAATATTTTTTTTGATTTACCCCCCTGTAAAATATTTTTGTTTTGATTTACCCCATTAATAGGCCAAACAAAAACGAAAATTTCTTGAAAAAAA
>Ga0315914_1009264_pt1 | contig 12746 bp, 12 predicted proteins | sample MpolenodulesMG_FD_203920 | JGI IMG/M metagenome (GOLD analysis project Ga0315914, IMG submission 203920) | Medicago polymorpha root nodule microbial communities from Los Angeles, California, United States - elongated nodules | ecosystem: Host-associated > Plants > Roots > Nodule | place: USA...
AATCTTTGAAAAATACTACTACAATTAAACCAAATTATGGAATTTAAAAATGACACCTACCAAAAGGAATTGGCAATTCTCTCCTTCTTATTCATTATATATTAAGTTAGATCTCGAAAAACCCTAGCCCAACACAACCTTCATAGTTTTGGTACATGCGCTGTCATTGATTCATTTCTTGTAAACTCACTTTTATATTTATCATTTCAATTTTAATACTCAGGGTGTCTCCTTAATAGCGATCGCATCTTCGAATTTTGCAGAGCTGGTTATCATATCCATTTAGGTTCGTTTATTTCCTCATTTCCTCGCTTTTGACTCGTGATTAATTTTTCTAAGCTTCCTTTGTGGATCTGATTCCAAAAATATTTAGATTTAGATTTTATGTATTTAATTTCCTATAAATTATTTTACCTTGCTCATTTGGTGTGATTGAATCTGTTGGTTTTGGGACACCACCCACAAACCTGGATGGGTCTCGCACCCTGAGGATGTGTGTTTATTGTTATGAAAGCTTTGCTTAACGTTTTAACTGTCGACTATTCAGATATATTCATATAAGTGGTTGTTCATTGCCATGGCCAGTTCTCACTGTTTGGGTGAACAACCACCGATATGAATAGATCTGACTAGTAAGAAATTGGACATGGCAACGAACCACCACCGATATGAATAGATCTGAGTAGTGGGCAATCAAAACATTAAGGAAAGCTTTGATAACAATAAACACACAACCTTAGGGTGCGAGACCCATCCAGGTTTGTGGGTGGTGTCCCGAAACCAACAGATTCAATCGCACCAAATGAGCAAGATAAAATAATTTAGAGGAAATTAAATACAGAAGATTTAAATATAAATTTTTTAGGAATCAGATCCACAAAGGAAGCTTAGAAAAATTAATCACGAATCAAAAGTGAGGAAATGAGGAAATAAACGAACCTAAATGGAAATGATAACGAGCTCTGCAAAATTTGAAGATGCAATCACTATGAAGGAGACACCTTGAGTATTAAAACGGAAAACATAAATCTATGAAATTGAGTTATCGGGAAATGAATCAATGACGGCACAAGTACCAAAACTATGAAGATTGTGTTGGGATAGGGTTTCTGAGATCTAAATTAATATATAATGAATAAGAAGGAGAGAATTGTCAATTCCTTTTGGTAGGTGTCATTTGTAAATTCCATAATTTGGTTTAATTGTAGTAGTATTTTTTAAAGATTAAGTATTTTAATTTTCTTTAGTGTGTGTTTGGATGGTAAAATTTTACGAGGTAAATATAATTGAGTGCACTGGATATGAAAAGTCGATGTAAAATGAGTTTTACACTATTTTTCAATATCATATCATGTTTTAAATTATGTTTTTGAGAAATTTTTAATTTATATGTTGTTCCTATACCATTTCGCAAGTGAATTTATTAACATATTTTTACAGCAAGATAATAACTTTTTTTTTTACGAACGAGAATAAATTTTATTATGTGAACCTTTTTTTTAATCAATGGAGAGCTTTCTTTGACCTACAATCATAGAAGGAGTTTGAGTAAAAAATAAATAAATTAAACGGATTTCCTCATTTATGAAGTCTTATGTCTTTATATAATTTTGGTCAAAAAGTTTGTTTATACAGAATACTAATATTTTTGTGAAAGGAAAATAATTTTATTTAAAAAAAGAAAAAAGAAATAAATATTAATTAAGTGGCTTTAATAGTCATTTTATCAATGTTGCTAAGGGTTTGATTGGGAGTAAGGAGAGGGGGAGCTTTTGATGATTCGTGTGTATAGAAAAAAATCTAAAAAAAATTGAAAGAGTGATTATAATATAGAGAATGATTAATGAATAATTGTGATTAATATATTTTTAGTCTTGCAAGTACTATAACAAACAATATAGATTGAATTTGGAGAATATGTGAAGCCGCCAAAAAATCTTCAAAATCATCATTGAACATAATGTTTGAGTTCTCTTCAAAAGTGCATCTAAATTGTTTTTATTATTTTGACCAAAAGGTGCATTCCATTTTTTTAAGAAAAAAGTGCATTTAAATCGTTATGATAACATTCTTTTCTTTGAGAGAGGATATATAATAACATTATTAAATACTTCATGCTTATCGAATACCGATTGTTTTACAAGGTTCGAAACCCTGACGTTGCATATATTATGCGTTGTTCTTATCAACTGATCTAAACTCACGGAGACTTACAAATGATATATGTTAGCAATACACGTGATACCAACAAAAGGATTTTCTCGAACAAGTATTTTTTTGCTTATTCAATTGCAATAAATAATAGGTCAATTTAAACAAATTTTGGTCAATAATGAAAATAAAGGAAAATATGATAAAAGGAAATACTTTTAGCATTCTATTAATTTCAGCGGAAAAAAATAGTATAAATCTTTCAAGATTGTGTATAGTAATGCATTCAACACATTAAAACAAATTGCATATACATATTTTCCTTTTTTTTTTTTGGAAAGACATATACAGATTTTCCTTTTTGCGTTTGATTTGTTAAAAAATGAAGGACAAGACAGAACAGCTCTGGTTGTCTAGTGTTTGATCTGTAAAACTGTTTCAGGGACAGGACAAACTAGAGGCAAGGGAGAAGACAAAAACTGAAATTTTTGTCCCTCACCAAACAAAGACACAACTTTTTGTCCCACGTACAAGTTGTCGAAAACACCAAAATAACATTTCGACCCTCAAAAATTATATAAAACAAAAAATTATTCAATACCATAAAAATTTGTTCTGTGTTGTTCTGCCTTGTATTCTGTTGTTCTGCTTTGTCTTGTTCTACTTAATGTTTTGCAAACCAAACTGATTTTCTTTTTTTTGGGAAAGACATATAATGATTTTCCTTTTTTATTTAGAAAGACATATACTGATTTTCCTTTTTTTTTTTGAAAGACATATACTAATTTTCCCTTTTTTTTTTTTGGTCAACAAAACTTTATTAACACAAAGGCACAGAAGAGAAAACCACGCTACAGCAGCACAGAAGAGGAAGAAAAAAAAAAAGGAAAATGCTCATAGCCCACACCATATAAGTATAAGAGTTAGAATAAGGGATAGTCATTCTTTTGTTTAGAGAACTATCAGATTAATCACAGAAAGGTACGATGAATAACAAACAAGAAGATGTCCATGGCAAAGCATTAGGTCTGTTGCTTAAACACAAAATCAAAGTAAGTATTAATCAATAATTTTTCATTCATTGTTAATTAACTATTCTATTAGATCCCTCAAATTTTTTTTTTTAACTATTCTATTAGAAAAATACAAGAGTTAATAGAGCTAATGTTATACATCTATCTTGTTACATGTCACAGAGGATGTTAATAAGTTTTAGGGCGAAGTGCAACGATAAGGTCAAGGAGTATGGAGATGATACCACTGTAGAGGTACATATTCTCATTAATTTCGTAGCACATCAGTTTTTTGTTGTAAGGAAGAAGTTGTAGCATGTAAACAAAAGTTGGAGGCTAAAAAATGTTATTTTTCTTATGTTTTCATTGTAAATAATTTGAAACACAAAAGAAAACCATTTCAGTTTTTCGTCACTAAAATCAATTGTTAGTTGAAATTTCAAATATATCCAAAATATAAATTATGCATGTATTTGATGTTAGGGCTTACAAGCATGCTTGGTGCAGTCCTCTGGCATCTCGGAGGTTAGAATTGAAAATGCTGTCACACAAGACCTTCGCAATCAAGAAGAAGTTGGCGCAGAAGACGTGGCAGAACAAGGACATCCCTTATCCGATCCATATGAAAACCAGCCACACCATCAGGTACATTGTTAAGTACATTGTTAATGCAATATTTTGGATCTATTTTGACTAAGTCCTTTCAACAGCTAGTGAGAAACTTATTATCGTTTATTAATGGTGTTTAATACTTTTTTTTAAATCAAATGGGTTTCTTTTCAAAAATAAAAAAAATGAATACATTGAATAATTAAGCAACCCACTATTCATTTATTTGTTATAAAATTTTAATTATTGTTCTAACATATAGTATTGATGGTTTTGTTTGATAGGAACCAAATAGAAGAGGGCGGATTTTGACAACCATTTTAATCAGAAAGGAGATTATTTCATTTCAATTTGAAATAGATGCAACGACTTTCCCAAATACAGAAAAGTTATCATCAAATCTTGATCAATGGGATGTAGAATGTAGAAAAAGAAGTTCGGGAACATTAGATACGGTAAAAATAATTTCTTTTATGATTCTCACATTGTTCTGGTTTGTATTTAATTTATCTTAAAACTATGACATTGTATTGTTATATAATTATATGATAGATAATATATGTTTGTCAATGATAATAACACTCATTTATCTTCATTTTTTTTGTTTTGTTTTTCTTTCATGAAGTACTATACCCATGGTACTTGTGGTAAAAAATTACGATCAGTTACTGAAGTTGTAAATCACTTGCTTCCGGAAGGCTACACCAAGATAGAATCAAAGGATAAAATAGAAAAGGTGAAGCATCAAGACTTTATATATAAATGTCTATGTTTTATCAAGATATATAAATGTTTATGTTGTATCTTATAAGAGGGAGTTTGTGGTCATGATAAATAATTTTTTTAATAATCATAGCTTTAATTTCATTTATACTCATTCATACTCCGTATATTTTTTAGGACATTGAGGCAAAGGAGGAAGATAACAGTCTTGAAGTGAGGGATGCAGGTGTACTTCCTCATAATGTCTCCTTACCAAAGAAGAGAAAAACAATAAACAAGGTGATGCATCATATTTAATGATAATGTTGCTACAATGATTTATAATATTTTGTGGCATTGTTTGTTATGAAGTTTCTGGTATAATATTTTTATATAGTTTAGTAATAATTAATTTTATTTATAATCCTTTGCGTAAACTTCTTCTAATAAATTTTAGGAAATTGGGGATATGAGTGAAAACAACACTCTTGAAGCAAGGTTTGCTAGTATGCTTGCAGCTAGTCTTTCCAACTCATCAAAGAGAAAAAGAACAAAAATAAAAAATAATGTGATGCAATCAACTTATATTATTGATAATTGTAACCATTATTTTAACTAAATATTTTGACAATGTTTTTTTGTATCTAGGTGAAAGAAGAAAATTCTGAAAGAATGAAAAAAGCCTTGCTTGATCCTTCTTGTGCTGATAAGAAAATTGGTGACGAGAATGCGGGTAATAATTCAATCCAACCTTCACCTATTCTACAAGAAGACTCGATCATATATGGGCTGATTGAATGGCAAATGCATTGTAGTGTTATCGATAAGATACGATGGGAAGACATTTGCAATGAGTACACTTGTAATGATAATTCTATCTCAACCAAGGACAATGAACAGAACAAAGATTTGCACCTCATTGGTGAAATGGAGATAGATATGTGATAGATTTAATAGATTGCTAATGTGACAGGGAGATAGAAACATTATGAAGTGTTGAATTGGTGTAATAAAATGTTGGTACATTTATTCATTTAGAATTTATTGAAAGCTATAGATTGGTTTTAGTACCTATCAACTTGATGAATGTGATTTAATTTAGCTTTTAAATTGTCATTAATTCATAGTTTGAGAAGCATGATACACATATAGATTCCAAGAGGATTTATACATCCACTTAGTTTGAGGGTGTGCTAAAAGATTCAACAAAGATACATGGTCACCCAAAAAAGATTAACACTTATTCAACATGTTATTTTCTATCTATCTTTCTTCTCTTTGCATTTATAACAATAAACCAATTTCTTTATTTTTCAATTGGGTATTTCGATGTCCATCAAACATTTTCCTAAAAAATTTATATAACAAGAATGTGTGTTATAATTAGTTAAATTTTCTGCATAACTTAACCCATCCAACAACACATATGGATGATATTTTTGACATATTTCTTGAATAATGTTCTTATATCAGTCTTCTTCTATGAAATTTTTTGGAAAATATATTACTCAATAGTTTTTACAATTAAAAAGAGAACAACATGATTATTTTATAAACTCAATGCTTTGTCAACAATGATACATATACATCCCTTTCTCAAGGATTGATAAATGAATGCTTATGATTAATATATATTTTTAGTCTTGACAATACTATAATAATATAGATTGAATTTGGAGAATATATCGAAGCCTCTGAAAACTTTTCAAAATCATCATCGAATACAATTTTCAAGTTCTCTTAAATTTAGGTTTGTTTTATACTTTGAGTGTTTTATTTTAGAGCAGTGTTATTTATCGGGAAAGCAGATCTCACGAAAATCTGACAAATAACGTAGGTCTCCCACTCACATGAATTATATGGCAATATTCTTTTGGCTCGACGCCTCTATCTACAGAGCAATCTATGGAGGCGGAGGTCGTAACGCCCTAAATCCCACTTATTATTTTCTAATAAAAAGCCAATAATTAATTAAACATGCAAGAGTGTCACACATCTTCTTCAGTTATAAAATACTTCATTTAAATAAAAAAAACGTTGCAGCGAAATAATTTTCAAAAACTTTAATGTACATATCTCATCATAGTTTCAACATCAAAACTAAATTCAAACGAATTCTAAAACAAAGTAGAAAATAACGGTAAATACCCAATCCCTAGTGTTATTACTGATCAGAATTTTGACTCAATAAAGACTCCCAAAAGCGAAAAACAAAAAAGAGAAGGCTATAACGCCATCCTCCGAGACTCACTGCTACTAAGATCTTCTTCCTGCAAATCTACACATCAAGGGCGTAGACGCCCAACCCACAACTAGAGGGTGAGAATATATTCGATATAAGAATCACATAATCATAATGAATAGAAACAAGGCATAAAACACATAAGCATCATCAATCATATATTCATATATACATTATTCACATCGTTAGATAATTATATTTTCACCTCATTAGATAATCAACTTCCCATTGTTAGATAATCAACATTGACATCATTTAATAAATTATAATGAACAAGTATCACTTAAACAAAGTATTAAGAGGCTCTGCAGGAGCTGCAAATGCTTTCGAAGAACCAATACTGGAGGGATTTTCCTGAACGGGCACCCACTTAAGCTTCTTAGGAGGTACCTGTGCCTTCTCCTTAGGGACAATGTCTTCCTTCACCGGGTACATCCAACGACAATTAGTAACATTATGACCAAGTGTTTGACAGTGAGAACAGAAGTCCGAAAGCTATTCATAGGGCACCTCTATACCAAAAGAAAATCCCTCCCTCTCTACCATAATCTCATGGAATATTTTCTTAGAAAAATCAATGTCAAACAAAACTCGTGCATAGTGGCCAAAAAGTCTCTTGGTTGTTGCATTATCAATGACCAGCGGTGTGCCAACCACTCTTGCAATCTCCCGAAATGTATGCTCCATCCAATATTCTTGAGGTAATGCCATTAAATGTATCCAGACTTGTGCAATATTCTTGGTACCAGTTAGAATGAATCTACTCTTTTATTTTGTAACTTTTGGGTTATCTTTTTTTTTTTTTATGTGAAGAACCCAAAATCACAGAGATATTGTTCAACTAGTTCTTGAAAAGGAAATATTATTTCATACAAGAAGAGATTTGTGGAATTACCAAATGGCTGCATATCTTACTCCTAAAGAGTCTGATACGGCTTTTACGGTAGAGCCCCATAGTGTTATTGTGAATGCAACCATTAAAGCTAATAATTTTGAACTTAAAACAACTTTATAATTTCTATGGTTAAAAAAAATCAATTTTCTGGATTAGCCACACTAATGATCCTTTTTCATTAAGAGGTAAATCTAGGGCTTGGTTTCACTCACTACCTAATGATTCTGTCACAACTTGAGATCAACTAAAGCAATCATTCCTTACTCGATTATTTCCCTACGCAAAATCGCTCAATTGAAGAATCAAATCAAATAGTTTACTCAAAATTAGGTGGGATCTCTTTATGATGCATAAGAGCATTTCGAAGAAATGCTAAGGTTTTTCCCCATGATGGACTAGAGGAATGGTTGGTCATCCATACTTTTTACAATATCAGAATTTGAAAAGCGGAAGCAAGAGCATGACGATGCACCCTTGAAGCACGACTGTATGCCCTTCAGGATTTCAACAGGCAGAAAGGTCAAGAATGATTGTGTGTGGGTGAAGCACGAGCGTGTTTCCTGTGCAGAACAAAAATAGTTGTTACAAGCTCTTTGAATTCCTTGGTTATTGGCATGTGACTCGTTTTTAATGTATTGTCATAGATTCTAGGCAATAAATACTCCACCTCAGTAGCAATGGATGTTTAGACACTTGTAATCCTGTTCTAAAGTAAAAATAAAAGTTCTTACAATTCTCGTAAGTTTTGTATACTCTAATTTATACGAAGTTTTGTTCTAATATAATCTCATCGTTATTAAATTTTATATCAAATATCAAATGAAGAAGCAAGAGGTGAAGTCTGATATTGGATCAAATGAGATTAGACAGGATAATCAAAACATGAGAATAGTTTTGTGAGTCTTGTGACAATAAGGTTGCACTCAAATGGTCCCTACTAAAAAAAGGTCATTTTTGGACGAAATTTCAGACAGTTTTGGGTTGGGATTTACTGACAGTTCCCACGGAGTTCGGACGGAAATGTGTTTTTGACCGGATAGGGTGTGGTCCTAAAAAGCTGCGTCGCAAGTCATAATTCTGTCCCAAATTCCTTCCCAAAAATATTTCAGACGGATTTCGCACGATTTTCACACAAACTTTGAAGTTTAAGTTTGTGGGACATTGGAATAGATTTCGGACGCATTTCGGACGGAATTAAGTATAATTTCTTACGAATTTCAGACGAAATTTAGTTTAATTTCCTACGGATTTCGGACCAAATTAAGTTAATTTCCTACCTTTTTCGGATGAAATTAAGTTTAATTTCCTACGGTTTTCGGATGGTATTGAGTTTAATTTCCTACGTTATTCAGACAAATTTTCCAACGATTTTCGGGCGAAAATTAAGAAACCTTAAAATATTTACCACGCTTTTTGGGAGAGATTATAATTTTTTTTTTTACAGAATTGCAACAAAATTAATTTATTTTAATGAGTTTGAGATAAATTCAAATCCTAATATTCATATTCAATAATACATACTAGATTCAAATAAAAATAAATAATAATTCAAGAGTAAACAAATGCTCAGTGTCTAAAACAAAATTATACAAACTAGATTCATATATGTGCTCAATGTTCTAGTACAATATATCACAAAATAACATGACTAAATTGTGCACTAGTCAATACTCAAAAGTAAATCAACAAAAATTTGAGTAATACTTTGTTCAAAAGATGACGTATTTGAACACAAGAAAAACAGATACACACTCAAGTGCACTAGCGAGAATAAGGGCGGAAACAACTGCCCTCAAAAAGTAAATAGCCAAAAGGTAAAGAGGCTTGGAAAGATAACTCCAACCAAAAGGAAATTCCAAGACAAAGCAAAATACAAGACAACAACAATCAAACACAAACCAGTAGCAACAACCACAAATTGTCAGGACAACATAAATATAGCTAGGCCAAACTCTTCAATCAAATCCAAAATTATCAGCATTATTTCCATTAAAGGCTTCACCTATATCATTTGGTTCATCTTGCATAGGTGTCGCACAAGCAAAGTTTAGAGGCAATGGCATATTGAACTTTTCAAATAAAGTTGCAAGCATGCTTTCGTTTGACTCAATTATTTTTTGTTGCTACTCCAGTTTTAGTTTTTGCTTTTGGTTTATACGTTCTTGCTCTTTTGCCTTTTCCTTCCATTTTAAGAACTCTTGTTCTATGTTTTTTTTCCTTAAAGGTATTTGATTATGAACCAATAGTATACTTCGAAGCATTTGTTCCTATAGAACCTAAACCATATAATTTTTCTTTTTTACCTTTCGGAGCTAGTTCCTTCCAAATAGTCAAGTCATCTGGCATATTATGCTAGGTTTCAGAAGAAAATCCTTCTTCCTCTTGATTTTGAGACATAAATATTTCCAAAAGCTCTGCTTTTCTCTTCTTAAAAGCTTCCTGCAATTTTGAATTTTGTTAAAATCTATAATTTTAGTAAAATCATCATAGATAAATTAAAATCATAGTAAAGGTGTTGTCTTGGAGGTGGATGATGGATCTTGTTAAAATTCCGATCATTTTGTTTTATGAGTGGAGGTGGAATCCTAGAGAATGTCTTAAGAGGTAGTCGAGAAGTGCGTTATCGAGGGGGTGGAGTGGTTGTTTTTGTTCGTCTGTCAGTTGTGTGTCGCCTGTTGTCAGCAGCTACTTTGTTAGCAGGTCTGTTCGTTGGCTTGTTTTGGATGGTCGTGGCTGTTTTGGTCCGGCTGGTTGTCGTGCGCAGGCTGCTGTCCCAGCAGCGGTTACCTGTGATGGCAAGTTTGTTCTTGGCTGGTTTGGAGGGTCTTATGTTGTCTGTTTACCAGGTGTGGTGGCCAGCTTTATGCCTTTCTCAGCTCTATTATCATAACTAAATTATAGATAAATCTGTAATGTTAAAGATCTACTTACACAGGCATGCTCAACTCTACTATCAACCCATTTCTTATCCCTTATAATATGGCAATGAGCGAATATCTCGATCCACTGCAAGACTCCTGTTTCATTCTCCTACATTTTTTCCATAACTTCAATGAGAAATTTACAAAATGTTGTTCATAAATTAATGAGAAAATATCACATGTCTTACCATCCTACGTTCCTTCTCATCCATAGATATAGAACCATCAGTATGAATGGAGCTACCTTGAGTTGAAGCACGATTTGCAATGTTTGCCACTGATAAATTCTTAAAATTTTTATCGGATGCCCAATAATTTATTAATATAATTTCATATTGGCTCAGGGATGTACTTTGGCCTGTATTCAGAATTTTTTGCATAGTTTTTCCTCTCTTGATACATCATACCTCTGAATCTACCTTCTCCCTTGATTTCAAGTTTTTTTCTAATCCTAGCATCATATTTAGGTTGCCATTTACAATACATCTACAAAATTGCATCCAATTAACATGTTAGCAATTCAAAATTTTCAAGTCTTTAATTGTTCAATAAATTACATCTAACTAATGAAAAAAAAAACACTTAGATAAAGTACTTTATGCACTGTTTGCACTGTTATACACTAATATTCATCTTAACTACCAGAAACTTACATCAGCAAAGGCATTTTGTATCTATTAAAACAAAGTCGTTTAGCAAAATTTATGTTAAGAAATAAGAACCGACTGAACTATATATAAAGCATTGTTGCAAAGTATTCTTCTTACAGAAATATAGAACGAATTAACTATAACTTACTAATTATATAACTATTACCTTAAATTCAACCATAACAACTTCTGATCAAGAGATGCGTCTCCCTATGTAGGACAAAACCAATCAAATCTGTTAATACACATTGTTAATATACATGCATAGATTATTTTCTACAAAAAAAAAAAAAAAATTCCTCAAAAGTATAATATTTAACTTACTCATTTCCATACGGCTCTATTTCATCAAGGCCTTCTTGATCAATTCCTTCATCATCATCAGGTTCAATGGCAGATGATTGAGTGTGTGGCAAAGTTTATTCAGAATTTTGAGGTATGGTAGTTGATGCGTTCGGAGTTGGATTTTGAGGTATAGTAGCTGATGGGGTCGGAGTTAGTGTTGGGGTTTGAGTTGGTGATGGTGATAGTGATGGTATAGCGTTTTTGTGTGGTGATGGCGTAGGTTGTGCACGTGATAATGATTGATTTAGAGATACCTGTGGAGATGGTATAGTAGGTGTAACTTGAACATCAATTCTCCCTCTATCAGTTGAGTATCAGCCTCGAGAAGATAAAGTCCTTCCACTTATGTTAGTACCTCTTCCATACATCTAAAACAACAATTTGATTAACATCCTAAATAACTTTTTTTTAAATGGCAAATTTATTCAAGACGAGCATATGCAAGAAGCAAAAATACTCATGGACAAAAGAGAAAAAGATACTCGAAGGTGCCGCAAATAAACAGAACACCATAAAACGTCAAAAACCCACAAAAATCTAGATATCAAGTAGTGAGGCCAGAGTATACATGCAACAGACTACATACATACCCCAGCCTCAATCCCGAACACCCAAAAAAACCACCCCAACCTGTGCCAGAACTGTAAAAGAGTTGCTGGACCAGATGTTGTCACAGCAAAAAAACAGCAACACAGTTGCTGTCACAGCATAACAGTTGTTGTCCACAGCACCACAGGACCCGCAGTCAGCACCAACTGAAAAGACAGTAGCCGCACAAAAACTCCCAAGCAAAACAGACCCAACAAACCAACGCAATTAGACCAGCACTAACAATAAAACCACTACAGAAAAAACAAATGGCATAATGTGCATATCAAGGCTGAACATAGTAAAACATCAAGGCATAACATATTAAAAAAAATTATTAGAAATATTAACATACACAAATTCATTCCTTATTACCCCTTTGATCCCTAAACCCTTCATCACAAATTAGAAATATTAACATACACAAATTTATTCCTTATTATCACAAATTTAATAATAATCAACCATGAAAATAGGCTTGGTTATTGTTTCATAAATTTAATTTTTTTGAAAAATATGATATGATATTGAAAAATAGTGGGATTTAATTGGTTTTCAGTGTAAAACTCATTTTACACCGACTTTTCATATCCAGTGCACTCAATTATATTTACCTCGTAAAATTTTGTC